>Ga0315914_1001142_pt1 | contig 38548 bp, 23 predicted proteins | sample MpolenodulesMG_FD_203920 | JGI IMG/M metagenome (GOLD analysis project Ga0315914, IMG submission 203920) | Medicago polymorpha root nodule microbial communities from Los Angeles, California, United States - elongated nodules | ecosystem: Host-associated > Plants > Roots > Nodule | place: USA...
CATCTCAGAAGTGGTTTTATTTTGCAACAGATGGTAACAACATATGGCATGTCTGAGATTGGACCATGGACATTAATTGATCCTGCAGTTCAGAGCAGTGATGTAGTGTTAAGAATGCTGGCAAGGAATTCAATGTCTGAAAAATTAGCTGAGGACATTGATAACACAGTGAGACATATAATTGAGACAGCATATGAAGTTGCAAAGAATCACATAAGGAATAATCGTGATGCAATTGATAAATTAGTTGATGTGTTGCTTGAAAAAGAGACACTTAGTGGAGATGAATTTAGATCAATCTTGTCAGAATTCATAGATATTTCTTCAATTAAGATTGATAGAACCTCTCTAAGGGAAATGATTGAAGTTTGAGAAAGATCATAGATTTCTAATGTGGTAGGATGGAGTTGTATATGAGTTCATATATAGTCTAGAGTCTATACTTAAGATCATATAGTATTTTCATTTTTCAGTTTTAGCTTTTGCTTGTTTCAAAAGTTATTTATCACCCTTTATTTTTTGTATATACTCTTCTTCAACTAATACCTTTTTTATGCAAAAAAATGATAAAAGTATTAATATTTAGTCATGCATCATTAGATACAAGTTATAGCATATCATTAATAATAAAGAATGAATAAAGAAATTGTGTACCTTTGAATTAGGTTGATGTAGGATAGTTGTAAGAAGGATGAGAGGGATGACTACCCTCAGTCCGTTTAGCACTAGAATGTGTTCAAAATAGTTTAACCGTCTGATGAGATAACGTTTAAATAGCTAAATGGCTGAGGGCAGAGACCTCTCATTGGGCTTAGCTAAATGGCCCAACCCATCACGGTCCATTTAGAAAGAATAGCCAAATTACACATATTCATCAAATAATTAGTGCTTAACACAATAGACCATAATTTATATTATAACATTAACTTATAATAATTGATTATTGTCAAACCATAATTGATTAATTAAATAATATCTCCAACAATCTTCCACTTGGATGACAATACTCAATTACTAAAAGAATATAAAATTTAAATTTTAAAATATATGTATGGTCAAAGCACTAATTCGAAAGAGAAGTAAACTTTAATACGGCAGAAATTGAATCCGATAGAAAAACAAATCATACAGGCCAAAGACTCACTTTTCTAACAAATGATGAATTTATAGTGACACACTTAAATTAAAAGAATGTGTCATCAAAGAATGGCCCGAGCATTTTAAAAATCCATAAATAATATCATTATGAGTTACAATACTCAAAATATCATTATAGCATTTTAAAAATGCTATAACAAACTTCCACTAACCCAAAATATCATAGACTTAATCAAATCATTATGAGTTACAACACTCAATTATATAAGTCTGTGGTTAGTGGTTCTGTCAATGAGTTTTCAATTCTATAAAATCATATATCCACATAGGTATAAGAATAGTAATTACTAATAGGGATAGCCTATAAAGAGAGAGTAATTACATTTAATCGAAATCGATAAATGTTCTACGACATTCATTTAATCCAAATTTTAGCAAAAAATGTGACTATGAAAATCCATAAATAAATAGGAAATTCAAGAATCTCCAAACAAAATTAGCATAGACACTTAGTTTAAAGAAAATAAGATGTGGATTAATGTGGCCACTAGAATGTCAATGATGAAAGAACATTTGTGATTATCTCAGTTTATAAGTATTTCAAGAACACAATATCTTACTCGATAGGAGTATTGATATTATACATTTTAATTATTATTTATGACCTCATAAAATGCGGAATGTTGGTAAAAGTGAATCACAATATATATATTTGCATGTTAAGAGGTTATTGTGCATATTCCAACAAAATTGACTTAAGCATTCAATTATGATGCTTATTGAGATTAAAAGAATTTTAATATATATCTCAATATAATAGAATGAGACTAAAGATTAATGTCTCTTAAGCTATGTCATATTTTAGAATGTGCACAAGAGTGTATGACAATGATAAGAATTTTAAATTGTATGTATATAATATTGTGTACACATTTCTCTTGATCTCACATATTTATAAACAAGAGTGAGATTTCTCATTTGAGCTCATAGTATATAGTGTTGCGTAAACACTTCCACTAATCCCACATATATATAAATAAGAGTAAGTGAGATTCTCATTAGTGATCACTGATATATAGAAATATTTTAATAATGTAACATTCAACAGTGAAAAACTTAATTACTGGTGCAAGATTATCATCATAAGTGGTTATATAATTTTAAGTAACAGAGTTTCATGAACTCAACCACATGTTTTGCACATGAATGTAGCAGAATTATTAAGACAAGTGGCAACTCAATGATAGAATAAAACCTCATGAATATATAATTTACTAATAGCAGATATTATCAAGAATTGAGTTTCGCAGTTAACCACATATTCTGCATTTAGAATTAAGGAGAATGTAAATTTTCATTTAAAAATTTTATAACACAATATCTCCTTTTCACAGTTAAAATTTTTAAGAATTTTATAAATATAGTAACCTTTATATGATAGAGTATGATGATTATATAAAAGGTTTATCATCATATGAGTGAGATTAAGTCTCTAGTCTTATAAAATAGGATGTGAGAATATATGGTTAAGTCTCTAATATTAAATCATAGGATGTGAGATTCTTTATACAATTTTAGTAACTCACTCAAAACTCAAATGCTACAATTATACTTCCACACATTTGAGAAAAAATCAGGTTACAAGCATCGGGAATACACGAGACTTATACTTTATTATTATTGAGGATGTAAGAGAAAATAGTCATAAACTTCCATAAGTATTAAAGAATAGCAATATTATAAAATATGTCTAAATATAGTTAAAATGGTAAAATTAAATATCTCAAATATACCATTTATAGTTATTTAGAATAGTGGTATAAATAAATTTTTCTCAATAGAGTTGTTAAGAACTTTGAGATTTCGACATATTGCTATTACAAAATAAGTTTACAATAATATAAAATGATATGGAAGTGTATAATAATTTATGAGAAAAGAATGTAATTAATATCCTCAATATAAGTCTCTACAATAAATTTATATCTAGAGATATGAAACAAATAAATATATTTGTTTATGAAATATAGTTAATTGACATGTAGAATTTTCCTCGCTTGTTGTTGAAGAATTATATGTTCTCCACTCTTGTTGTTATAGTATTTCATATAAATACAAATGGAGTATTATAGTACAAATATATAAAAATTATAGAGTTCTATTTAGAATATTATGGAAAAAAGATTTCAATTCTATATAGAATATCATAATTGCACAACAAAAGTGAAGAATGAATAAATGTTTTCATATGTGCAATAATATACGATAAGTCACAAGATGATAAAAATAATTAAATCACGACTTACTTACCTCGCAGTATGTGGCATTCATCCTTATAGTTAGAGCCAATGACCTTTGATGACTCAACGAGAATATCTTATAATATAGTCATCCCAAAATAATCATGAATAGAGAATAAGTCGTTACAACTAAACATATATGAGACTCTAATTATAAATCATTATGATTCATGATTTAAAATTGCATGAATTCTTAATATGTTGTTTTGATAATATTTAATGGATAAACAGCAAAGAGGTGTGCAAATTTTAATTCATAATTAAAATTTTAGCATAAAAAATGCAACAATACATTATTCACTGTGTATAATTTAATATTATTGTGATCCAAACATTTAATTATGACAAGACATATAATTAGATAGTTAATAGTGTTTGTCACAAAATTTAGAGTAATAAATTAGAGGTCTGAGTTAGAGAGTATAGTAGACACTATAAGAATGTATATTAAAGAGAAATATGCCAATTTTAGATTCAATTAATATAAATGGCATATATAATATACAACTCACTATACTCATTTTGAAAACAAAATATCAATTAGTGAACTTTGGATATTTATGCTAAGACAATATGAATTAAAGAATATATTATATTAGAATATTTATAATGCCAAGAATATTTAAAATAGTAAAATTTAAATTAATTATATTTGGCATTAAAATTAATAAAATTGAGCCTTCTATAAATTCACAATAGCAACATTTTAATTGATTAGATAGTTAGTGTTACTAATATAAGAGAGAATTTTCAAAACAATTTAGGCTCAAATATTGAAAATATATGATTATGAAAGAAATTATTCTCAACAAATCCCAAAATATATTAACTTAAATAGAATATTTAATGCAAAAATATGTAAGAGTGAGTCTAATTAAGAACTTTTACCATCATAACACTTTAAAAGAATAATAGAATATTTAATATAAAAGAACTGTTATTAATAAAAGAATATTTAAAATATTTCCTTATAGAATATTTTAGACTCAAATATAGAGAAATATATGATTTAATAAAGTATATGATTCATATTAGTTTGCATCAAATATTTAAAGATTTCATAAAATAATATAAATCCCAAAAATTAAGGGTACAAAATAAATCAAATCTTAAGAATATTTTGGGTGTAAAAGAAATTATATTTTTATCCCAAAATAATAGAATATTTACTTGTTAATTAAGGAATAAACCATTCCTTATTGACACATCAATTTAGAGAGTAAGATTTATCCGATATATCATATAAGAATGACAAATGTTCATAAAATTTGCACAAAACAATTGTGAGAATATTATCTTAGAACATAATTTAATTATCCCCATATAAAATATCTAATGTCATAAAATTTCATACAATAATGCCAAAATGATAAGAATATTAAATAAATTTTTATTTTTATGGGGAACATTCAATAATCATTATTTGGCATTAAAATAAACAAATATGGGATAATTTACATTCACACACACCTGAAGCACGCGTGGTTTTAGACACATTTTATTTTTATTTGCATCTTCTTTGCCCGATATGATGAAAGGGTCAAGATTGACCCGCTGCCCGCAACCCAACCCGATCGTTAGAGAGAAATTGAAAATCGAAAACAGAGTTTTGAGTCGCATATAGTAATCGATAGTATAGACCGAAAGGATTAGGCAACCATCTATTCTTTTCAAACCAAATTACCGATTTAAAAAAAAAGGTATTTGATAATTTGAGAATTGTCGATTATGGTTGATACAAATAAAACCAATGGCATGAATATATCGAAACCATATTTCAGTGTATACTTAATTGAAAGAATGAACCAAACACGATGATAAGGTACATATAAAGCAAGCCATAAATTGTATCTATCTGGCTCTGATACCAATTGATACAAGTTTTGATATTTAGCAATGGATCATTAGATACAAGTTATAGCATATCATTAATAATAAAGAATGGAATTTGTGTATCTTTGAATTCGGCTGATGAAGAATAACTGTAAGAAGGATGAGAGGGATGACTACTACCCTCATTCAGTTTAACACTAGAATGTGTTCAGAATAGTTTAACCGTCTGATGGGATATCGTTTAAATAGTTAAATGGCTGAGGGCAGGGACCTCTCATTGAGCTTAGCTAAATGACACAACCCACCACAGTCCATTTATAAAGAATAGCCCAATTACACATATTCATCAACTAATTGGTGCTTAACACAATAGACCATAATTTATATTGTAACATTAACTTATAATAATTGATTATTGTCAATCCATAATTGATTAATTAAATAATTAATCCAAAAAAAACTCATAGATACTACTAGCCTTTTGTATATTTTCAGTCATTTACTTGTGAATGAAATTTGTATACTTTCAGTCATTTACTTCTGAGTGAAATAAAATAGTTCTACTTGCCGTAAAAAAATATATACATCCTTAACACTACGGCATTTATTGCTTCTGGCAACACTTTTTTATGCAACGCGTGTAAATCGTTGCCTAAAACTAGCTTGAGAAGCGTAAAATGATACGAGAAAGTTAATCTAAAATGTTTCATAAAAATGTGTTTCTTAAGGCACTCTTCAATAATCTCATAAGATAAATATAATTTTCCGTCCAAAGTCAAAATAGGCCAAAAATAAGGTATAGTCGATACATCGTGGGATCAAGTACCCTCTACATTCTTAACCAATGGTAGCCTTTGAACTTATTAAACCGTCGGTAGATTAAATTCACGGCTGCGATTTCATTATAGAGATATAGATGAGAATGGACCATTACATAATACATTACCTATTGCAAATTTTGTACTATTTCAACAACTGAAGTATATGTCCCAGATATTCCCATTGTTATAGCTACTAATATTATCACCACAATTGCCACTGTTTCAAACCCAAATGTACTATAGCTTCCAAAAATCTTCAAGTAACACAAACATGGAAGCAAAACAGAAGCAGTGACACTTAAAAATGCTCCAACCAATGACATGAGAGATCCAAAGAAAGGAACAGCCAATGCAACAATAACAGTGCTGATTACAAGGACAGTGCTCACAAACATATTGGTCACTCTATTATTCTTGTATGTCCTTGGAAGTAAATCTTTCAAAGCATTTGTAATTGGTGTGGCCATCAAAGCAAATTTGGATATTGGATTCACCAATGTTGTGTATATTGCTATTCTTGAACTTATTTTGTTTAGTGGTAAGTTTAATGTTATTTGTGATTCAACTTTTGAACCAAACATTAAGTAACCAATTATAGCCATTGATGCATAACCAGCCGTGGTTAATATAAAGCATACAATTAGCACCTGCAATGTATATACAGGGAACACATTAATACATAAAAATAATATATCAATAAAGATAACCAACTACTTTAAATTTGTATTGGCTTTCTTTTTGGTATTTTTGTCCCATCTAATCTAATGCTTTAAATAAAGTAAAGTATTTCTTAATAATTTTATGTAGAGTATGGCTCATACTTTTTAAGGGGTATTGTTACTATAACCCTAAAACTCTAATTCATCACATAAATAAATCAGAACTATAGTTTCTCTATAGTCACATAGATAGACTCATTGACCGAACTATGTTAACAAAGATCAATCATGTTCATTGTATTTTATTTTTGTTTCTCTAATCTTCTATTATTAGTCGTTGTTTTAACAGTTTCTATCTATGGTTCCCAAAGCTATGTTGGCATATTTTGTGGCGTTGATTCCTAAAATCAACTCTCATTTGGAGTTGAAAGATTATCGTCGAATTTCATTGTTAGGATGTCTTTATAAGCTACTAGCCAAGGTGTTAGCTAGGAGATTGTCAAGTGTTATGAATTCCATGATTTCTTCGACTCAATCGACTTTTCTAAAAGGAAGGAATTTGGTGAATGGGGTGATGGTTGTAAACGAGATTGTGGATTTTTCTAACAAAGAATGCTTGATTCTAAAAGTAGATTTTGAGAAGACTTTCGACTCGGTGGATTGGTTTTTTTTTTTTTTTGGAATATATGATGGTGAGAGTTGGGTTGTGCACAAAATGGGTAGCGTGGATGAAGGCTTGTGCGTGTGTGGAGGGAGTATGTCTATCCATGTAAACAAAAGCCCAACGGAGGAAATCAATACACATAGAGTGCTTAAGCAAGGTGATCCGTTAGCGCCTTTCTTGTTCATTTTGGTGGAGGAAGGATTTAGTGGTTTGATAAAGGATATGCGGCGCGGTTAAACTTGTTTGATGGGTTTAAGTTCTTGGAGGAATGGAATGTTTATCTGCATCTCCAATATGTTGATGATACCTTCTGTACTAGCTAGGAAAGCAATTGAGGAGAATTTATGGAGTATAAAAACTTTGTTGAAAGGTTTTGAGATGACATCGTGTTTGAAAGTTAACTTCATTAAAAGTTGTTTGATGGGGGGTGAACATTTCGATGAATTTTATGGAGATGGCGTGTCACTTTTCGAATTGTAGGGAAAGTAGGCTACTTTTCAAGTACTTGAGTTTTCCGGTCAGGGAAAATCCGGGTAGTGTTATTGCATAGGATCCTCTTTTGGAACAACTTTCTAAGAAACTAAACCCATGGAGAAATAAGTACATTAGTCTTGGTGGGAGAATTGTCTTTTATGAAGATGTCAATGAAAGTTTGGAGAAAAGTTGTTAAATCCAACGTGAGTTCCTATCGGATGGGGTTGGGGGTGGAGGGAAGATTAATTGGGTGGAGGGGAAAATTTATGTGCCAATTGGTGGTATAGGGGTCAGGGCTGTGAGAGTGCTTAAATTGAGTTTATTAGGAAAATGAAGATGGAGGTCATTACAAAGGGAGGGGTTATTTGAAAAGATGTATTAGTGGAGAGATAAGACCAAAACGAACCTACTAGGAGGAGGGAGGGGAGCATGTCATCGCCACGTTTTGCTTCTAGGTCGTGGAAGGATTTAGTGACTCTAGAAGGTGGGGTGGAACAACAATTGTTTAATGTGGAGGTTGCAAGGAAAGTGAGGAATGGTTCCAACACTAGATATTGGAAGCTGGCTTGGAAAGGAAATGTGTCATTCATGGTTAAATACCCAAGACTATTCAACATGTCAAACCAACCAACCAGAGGCAATAGTGGAGGAGATGTGGGTGAACGCTGCAACTGGTAGGGGATGGGGTTTTAGTTGGAGGAGACAATTCTTTGTATGGGAGAATAATCTTTTAAAAAATCTTTTGTAAGATTTGTAGGGTTTTATGTGGAGATTGGGGGATGACGGGTTTTTTTCGGTGAGGTCAATGTACAAGAAGTTGGTAGGACTGTTGGAGGGGGAGGATTTGTGTTCGGAGGAAAGAAAAAAAAAAAGAGTGCCGTCAAAATTGGAAATTCGGGGCCTTTCGAAAGTTGTGGCATCCTCTTGGAAACTCCTCCATAACTGGATTCAGACGAAGATTAACTTGGCGATTAGGAATTGTTTACCGCCAAACGATTCAATTAAGGCTTAAACGCACTATTCACCGCCTAAGTTTGCAAAAGTAGCGATTTTGGCCCCCTTTTAAAAAATGACAAAAGTGACCCCTCCTGTTAATAGAAATATGCTCTTTTGACCCTCTAACATAAGGGAAATATGCTCTTTCACCCCCTAAGTTTGCAAAAGTAGCAATTTTGTCCCCTTTTTAAAAAAATGGCAAAAGTGACCCCGTGTTTAGGGAAATATGCTCTTTTGACCTCGAACATAAAGGAAATATGCTCTTTTGGCCCCTCATCTTTACAAAAGGTTCGATTATGGCCCCTGTTTTGGGACACGTGCACCTTCTCAGTAACTTTGCAACGTTTAGGGCAAAAATTGTTTTTTTTTTGGGTCAAAATCACAACTTTTTAAAAGTTAAGGTGTCAAAAAGCACTTAAGCCTTCAATTAATTGTGTTGGTTGCATATCGGAGATTGAATCTTTTTCTCATCTTTTCTTACATTGTCATATGGCGAGATATATTTGGTTGCTTTTGTTGTGATGGCTTCACTTTAACTTTATCATTCCACCAAACCTATCTCTTCATTGAGAGTGTGGAAATGGGGGGCAATGCACAAAAAGATCCGAATGGGATTGAGCATGATCTGGCAAGCGACAATATGGCTAATCTGAAAAGCAAGAAATGACACCATCTTCAATAATATGGTTAAAAGTGTGGAGGCCATAGTAGAGGAGATTAAAGTTATATGGCTTGCTTGTATTATGAATGGACTTGTTTGCGCTGGTGGCTGGATCTTTGGGGGTATTATCTTGCTGTCTTTAACTTACGCTCCGGTCACACTTCATATGTCTAGTTCTTGACATGCCAAAGGTATGTTATAAGAGTTCCACGTCGATTAGGTTATTGTATAAAAATATGTTTATAAGTGGTGGTTTGTTATATGATTTTAACCTTACAAGCCGTTTTGTAAAGGTTGGGTTAGATAGAAAACAACCGAAACTTACAGAACTTGAATTAGGACCCAAAGGTTTCGCCGGCTCGATGTTCGGTTTTTAGAATAACTACTATAAACTTTTGAAAGCAATTTAGAATTTTATAGATATCACAAATCAAAACCAAAACAAACAAAACAAAAAACAAAAAAAAGCACTTACATTAGAGAATTGGTGTTTGTTCCTCATGGAATTGTAGAGAGTAGGGAAAACAGGATGTGCACAATAGCAAAAAGCATACAAGCTAACAGCTGTTGGAATTCCAGTCCAATTTACAATATCACCCTTTTGATGAACACCAATTCCATCAAATGCTGCAGTCCATGATATTGACAAAATAATAACACCAGAAGCAAACACACCACTTGCAGATACATAAGAAAGGAGACTCAAATTATCTAACCAAATTGTTGGCAAGATAATCACTGCAACCAATATCACAAAGAATTTCTTTGCACTAATTGATAAACCAAATACTTGAAACTCTTCAATTGGGAATAAATTACTCAAATTGTCACCTTCAAGAATCAAGAATCCAATTGAAACCAAGTATAGCTCTGTATACATTGATATTGATACTACTAATCTTCCTATTTTTCCAAATGCAAGTTCACCTATATCAGGATATGTTTTAATGTTTGAATTCTTCTCCATGCATCTTTGCATTAGTATGCCTGAATAAAAAGCTGCTGCTGCAATAGAAAATAAAAGAGCTAAACTTAACCATCCTCCTGAGGCTAATGCATATGGAACTGAAAGTATTCCAACACCTGTGAAAATCAATGACACATAAAACATTATCAGTTTATTTTTATTTTAGTTCTCTTTTTTATATATGACAATGTGTTGGAGAAATTAAAAGATCATATGCTAAATAAGATTTCTTGTCAAATTAAAAGATCATATGCTAAAAATAATTATCGTGACCGAAATTTACAAAGAGACAATTTAAGAATTTGCAAACTCCACCTTAGCCGATGGAGGGTTAGACGAGCAATATTGCAGCTACACAAAGGTCAACTGATTATTATTATTTTTTGAGTCTATTGAGAAGTATCTTGAAGACATCAGACTTAGTCAAAGTGTAGTAGGACTGAACAGTGAGGCACTCAAGACATGCTCATTGTTTATAGCATCACTAACCGCAATGAGCAAGGAGGAAGTTTTGTGGAAGGCTATGCACAATGGACCTTGTCAAAGGATCATATCGTAAAGGAAAAGGTTGTCAGTTGAACGTGCATGTCAAACATTCTCTCAACGAGGGAAAACTAACGAACTATCAATGCAAATAACCATGCAAAACTAAACATTGTTTACACGTCTTTTGAGGATTAGTTTTTTTTTTTTTTTTTTACAAATAGCCATCTTGTACAATTGTTCAAAGCAATTAATCAAACACAACTATTCAAAGCAATCAATCAAGCTCAAGTTGTTTTTACAATTTTATCCGTTTATCTTTCTCCCTTTATTTTTATTTTATTTTTACATTTCCTATAGTTCAGTTCAGTATCTAAATACCTTCGAAATATATCTATTAATTTTGTGGACCTTTTCTATCCAAATTATTTTTTATTTAAAATTAAAAACAAACCATCTGAATATTAAAACTAAAAAATTAGATAAACTCAAATAACATATATTTTATGAAATTGAAAAGAAAAAAAACAATATCTACAGTATAATACAGATACAAAAACAAAAGAAATAGAAAAGCAGAAAGTAGTGTCCATCTTTTAGCCATTATATATGTTAAGGACTATAGAGGAAACCTGAAATTGCATTGACTCCATTAAGACATGTTCGAAAGAAAGATATTGTATTTTTGTTTGAAGGATGAGAGGCTATCACTTTCTCCTCATCATCTATGAAATGTCCTAATTTCCACTCAGATAATAAAGGCACATTTAAGGTTGAGTTGTTGTGATGTTTTTCAGACATTGTACAACAGAAAAAAAAACTAGAATTGTTGATGGAAAAAACTTGGATATTATCAAATACTTATACTTAAGTTTCAAAAGCTCAAAGGTTTCACATATTCTATAGATAGATAAACAGTGATCTATACCAGAAAATAAAATACAAGTGTGTATGGCGGTTACTGGACCAAGGCCACATGTGAGCATCACGTGTTGGTCAAAAGGGAATCTCAAAAACCCTAAGTTGCTTGGAAAAAAACAACAAGCAACGTGAAGCAGCCATGAAGTCTGCAGGGTGAGATAAGAAATTTAGCTGCGGCTGCTGCATAAAGAGAATGAAGAATATTTTGGGTTAAAGTTGTAGAGAGTATATAACAAACTTGTTCTGTTTAGCTACAAAATTTAGGAGAGTGTTTTTCCCAACCAAACCTAGTTCGAATTATGAAATACAAGATTTTAATGTATTTTTACATTGTGTGAATTATAGAATACGACATGTTGTAGGACGCATGAGAAGTCACGAGAGTGGAAAAAGAATTTCTCTAAAGGTAGAATATGGTTTTTATCATTTAACCAATAAAAGATCCGTGTTTTCGCACGGTCAGGTAACATTGCGGATTTTATATAAAAAATAATATTTTTTTTTGAGTAAATAGGCAATTTCCCCTCGAAATTGTAAGTTTCATCAACTATCCACCTGAAATTAACAAAATTTCAATTACCCCCCTCTGAAATTGTATAACGTTAATCAATTTACCCCCTCCGTCAAATTTTTCTGTTAACTGTTTACGGTTATGATCAAATACCCCCTTGAAATTTTGCACTTATGTGCAAAATGCCCCCTAAACTTAAAAATTTATATTTTTTTCCTTACCAAAAATCATACATCCAGTTCTTCAAGTAGTATATTGTACCTATTGTCATCAAAATTCTATTCACAAGAACATGAATGAATATATGCCAAAGAAATAATGGTTTTGTCATGTGAAGCCTTTCCATACATATTTCATATTTATCAACAAGAAGCAAGATAATTTTTTTACAAAGAAGGTAAAACTAAAAACCAAACATTAAAAAGATATCAAACTGTTGAAATAAACCAAGACAAGAATGCCATAGCAGCAGAAAATTAATATCTATCACATAACTCTGTAGGACAATGTGATCTATCGGCTTCATGTAGAAGATCTGTGACACAATCTATTTAACATGCTGCAGCTAATCCCATTTCCTGCATTATAAAAATTATATCATTAATTAAGTTGCAAATTCACAAACCTAAGCCTTGTTTCTTCTTCCTTCTGCAAATATATTAACCTATGAATTTTCTTTATGGACACAATATTATCAAAGACTTGTGTATTTTATGAGTTCATACTCTAACATAATTACCAACTTGTGTAAAAAAAGTCTTCTATATATTATATATTTAAAACACATGAGAGTAACATACCTTCCATAATAATTTATGACCAATAGCTGCATAAACATACATTCCATAAAGATTTATACGATCAATAATTGTTAATAGTTTGCCTTTAATATCTTTTGAGTCAATGATAAAAAAAATATATAAATTTTCAAGTTCAGGGGTACAAACAAACACAACCGTGATTGTAAACAGAAACACCACCCTTCCGAAATGACGGAGGCAAGCTGCGAACACAACCCACCAACATAGATTTGGAGACGAAACATACAAAAAAACCCAAACAGAAAGCTGGCCATGAAAATGAACCAACAACCCACTACATCACTAGCGACCCACCAAGACGAAACAAAAACGCAAAACCCACCGGAGCCACGACGACAAGCAGCGAAGTGAACCCACAACTAACCGAACGGAACCCAAACCCAGCAACCAGCTATGATTAGCATTGCATCCAGCAGCAAGATAAACTCACAAACCATCGCGTCGGCAAAAGGAGAAACTTCGGTGAAGACAAAACAAGTCGCGGCGGCGTCGACGACTGAAACCCCATAAGGGGGGTTGGTGATGGAAGCCATCCAAGACAAGCAACCACCACCATGTTTCAGATCTACATCTTTGATGAACAAAATTTGGATTTGGGAGAAGAAGAAAATGGTACGGTAATGTACTGTATGTTAGAGAGAGGTGGGAGACTTTTTCTAGAGAGAAAAACCAATTAAACTGTTAATATTGTCGAATATTCACAAATATCAAATGAAAATTATCAGTATTAATTCAATGTTTCTATTAAATATTTTTATCATATATATACAACAATCTGTACTTTTTTAGGAAAAAAAAAAAACCAGTTGTGAATTTTTTTTATTTTTTGAAACTAACCAGTTGTGAATTTTATTTGCTTATATATGCGAAAACAAATTTTTATGTACATATATGATAAATTTTATATGTTTATATATGCAAAAACAAATTGTATATATTTTTGTTCTCAAGAGGATTTATTTTTTTGTAATTTTGTTTTTAGTTACCATCAGAAACTAAACACTAATTAGACAAGATTCCGAGATCAACGTCTATTTTATTGTTTGATCTTTTTAATTCAATTCTCTTATTTAGTTATGTTATAATCTCTATTTTATTTTATTATGCAAAATTCTTAATGTTATTCAACTGGATTAGGGAGTGTGACATACCTAGAACCTATGACTGAACATAGAAACATAGCAAACACTCCCTTCAGAACGTCACATATTAATCTTAATACCCCCTTTGCTAAGGTAGACGAGATAGGGGTGCCCGTTTGTAGAACTAATAAGGTAATATTTGATAAATATTTGACAAGTGTACAAAAAACTATCCAAGTAATAATATTAAATTCGTACCCACGAGGACTGGTGTTAACTTTTATTTGGTAATTTCATCATTATAAAGGATGTATTCAATTTGAGGGTTGCCCAAAGCAAATAGTTTGGTTCGATAACATTAACTAATAGAAAAGCACAATAAAAGTTGGTTTAGAAATTTAATTAGACGAATGATTAGACCGATCGAATCCTCTAATGCTCGCCATATGATAATTTGCACCTCTTTCCTATCACTGTTTTGCTAGTCTAACGATATATTAACAAAGTAGTTCTAATCAATCTCTAGAATTAGAACTCTCTCCTAAAGTCACAACCTCTTAATCTTTTAAGTGAATGCAAAACCATTGAAGGTTTTCGCAGACCGTTAATCTCTAGAACATAACGCAACAATTGTCTATCTCTAGCTTAATTAATTAAGTTAATCAGATTACTTAGATCAGATTCAAACACTAGGGCTAATAGTCATTCAAATTCTATGATCAATTCATACATACAAGATGCTAGGGCTAATAGTCATTTAGAAACATATAAAAAGTATTAAACTCAAGATTAACTGAATAAGACTACATCTTCATTGATAATCAAGAGAGTTCATACAAATTACATAGCCATATAGCTTACAAAACTTTCATCCAAGGCTTAACCACATGGAATTTAGTTACCCATAGCTAAAGTATAAACAACTAATAAAAAAGAAGGATTCATTACATAGATTGGAGGACTGACTATGAGGTTTGATGGTCTCCCTCTGATTCTCCAGTTCTGCAGATCCAAAAACGCCTTTTTCTCCTCAAAATTGTGAACCCTTGGCTCAGAAACACACATGGCTTTTATAGAATTAGTTTTTGTAACGTAAAATCGTGTCTCAATTTTTAGAAATCGTGGCCCGTTTTTTGTCTAATTAAAAAGCTCAAAATTTCATCAAAATCTGGTCATAATCATGGCCCGATTTTCCAAAATCGTAACCCGATTTTGGTTTTCCTAGTCTCCTTTTATTTTGTCATTTTCAGCTGTCAGCTGTCCAAAACTGCTAAAAACTAAACTAAAACACATAAAAACAGCTGTCATCAATATGGAACATGTTATGAACTTCAAAGATTCATATACGAAGTTGGAGCCTTTAGATGACAATTTCGAAATACCAATTATCCTATGTTTCAATTAGCTCTAAGAGAGTGAGGCCCCAATCTAATATGTTGCGTGTGCACCTATCGACCCAAGTAGGCTTGACGACCTTACACCCTTCAACGTTGGGTATAACTTTAGAGTGATCAACAGGTGAAACTTTACAGCTGGAGGGACATAATGCCCCACGAGCTCATAACTTAAATAGAACCATTGTCTTATAACTGAATGAAGAGTTGTTTGTTGAATCTAACAAGAGAATAGAGAGGATTCGAGAAATCTTAACCGCCACTAACATTCTGCAATCAAACCAGGTTACTTACTTACTACTGCTATCAAGCTTGCAAAACCCTCTTAATTTACCCGCTTTCATTTATTTTATTTATTTTTATTTTCTGCATCTAATAAGTAATGCTAGTTGCCGAGTTGAAACAACAATCTATACGGAGATAATCTTAATTACTCTTTTTTTTAAGGATCTTAATTACTCTTTATTACTTGTAAATAATTTGGTACACTTGTCGAATTTGTCCATCAATGATATGTTGTATTTTAGATTCTTCTTTGGATTGGCAAAATATTCATTCTTGGATATGTGTTTTGTTGGCAGATATAAAGAAAGAATTTTTTGAAAAATTGAATAGAGTCGTGGATATGATTCTATTATGAAGTTAGTTTGGCAGAATATGTGTTGAACGAATGAAAGATATGCATGTAGAGTAGCCAAAGAAGTACATTGTAAAGTTTTTGTTTTGTTATGGACTTTGGATTTGGATTTAGCCAGATATGTGTTCTGTTTGCTGTTATGGTTGTTGGTGTTTTGTGGAATTTTGATATTCTTTCGGCTCTTTATTGTCCTTTTTTATCTACTCCTTGCACATTTTGTGCTTAATATAGTTGTTAGTGATATCATTTGCATTAAAAAAATAGTTAGTATTTGTCATTCCCCTAATAAATTGGGCCACTGCTTGCTTTGTTGGTTTTCATAAATCAATTTTAAGTTCAATGCTACGACTGTGTTGATTAACCAGGTTTAGTTGCATATCTTTTTGCTTGCAAATGTCTCTAAGATTTTTAAGCAGCGAGTTGGTTTGTTTTTCTTGTCATTGTCTCTTCTTTCATGAGATAAAAAATATTTGTATTTTTATTGAAAGTCGTTTTACAATATAAAAAAAACATTAATGTTTCTTTTGTTATTGTACCACTTGTTATTTGATTACACTCTTATATAATTCAATGCAAAAAAATTTCTCTCTTTTTCAATGCAAAAGAAAAAAACATTTTCTCTTTTTCTCATGTCATTATAAGTAAATTTTATAAAATCATTCATAATTATTTCTTTTTTCAATACAAAATTAAATACTTTTTTTAGTTGTCAAATAGCGTAGTTGCTAAAATTTTATCAAGAATAAGTAGAAAATTTGGGTCCGAACTCCAGTCCATACATATATAATTCAATGTCTCTATCAACTAAACAATATTCACAACGATAACAATTAAATGCATATTTTAATGTATGAAAATAGTAAAACGACTTATAATAAAATATCCTATTATAATACTAATTAGTAGGCGGTGCATGATTGTTTACACCTAATTAATAAAGTAGGAATTAAAGTTAGCCAAGTTAGGTATCCTTTAGTTTAGCATCAGTAAGCCAAGTCAGCTATCTTTGACAAATACTTTATATTTTTACTAGTATTACGAACTGGCGTGTACCGAAACTCTATACCCCATACGCACCAAATTCTTCTCATGTCGCTCAGCACGAACCCGTACTGCGTACTGACGCAAATTGCGTATTATGTGACTATGGACTACAATTTCAGTTAATGTGTGTTTCTTTAATTGTAGAAAAACCATACCGAGCAAAAGATCATTAAAAAAACAAAAGTCAAATCCTTGAACATGAGAAGCAAAAGTCAAAAGCTAAAAATTATCTAAGCATCATAACATATTGAACTCTCAAAATCTAAGCAAAAGGGTCAAGAGAAACATACAACTCGAGTGAACAGTAAATCGAGTGAACAGTAAAAATCCAAATCAAAATACAGTGAGAGAAGAAACGAAAAGGGTCACCAAATCAAAATCTATTAAAAGAAGGAACAAAAAGTAAAGCAAGTGAACAATACCGGAGAATAAGAATACTCGATTGAGAGAAGAAACAACCACTCGATTGAGAAGAAGATGCGTGATTGAGAGGTTGATGAAGGAGGAGAAAGGACAACGGTGGAACAATGCAGTTTGTTGATGAAGGAAAGACGATTGAGTTCTATGATTTTTTTTCGTGATTTCTTTTTTTGGTACTGATAGCACGATGGAGGAGCTTTTGTGTATGTGAATTGTGGGACCGGGTTAAGCTTTGTGCGCTAAAATGAAAAAAATCCACCCTTTTTTATTTTCAAAAAACCAAAACAATAGTGTTTGTGAAAAATGCTATCTATACCCACATCTAACAATAGCATTTCCTGAAAAGCGCTATTAGTGCAAACCAAAATAATAGCGTTTATAGAAAAGCACTATCTAACCCAACTTTTAACATTAGCACTTTCTGAAAAGTGCTATAACAGGTTTATGAGTTGCATTTTTAATAGCATTTATCCAGAAACGCTATTAAAATTGTGCAATTAAAAGTCAAAATTGTGGTAGTGAACAGGGACATTATATTATATATTCAGCGATTGGAGTTAAAATTTAAGATTCTTCAATTATTAAACTTGAAATTATGAAATTCTAGTCACTAAACTATTAATTTTTTTTTAAATGCATACTTCTTCCGTTTCTAAATATAAGCAAAATTGGTCTTTTAGATTCATTCATTTAATGATGTATGTAATCCATATTATGAACCACATACATCATTAAATGAATGAACCTAAAAAGTGAATTTTGTTTATATTTAAAAACGGAGGGAGTATTGTTTATCGCAAGAGTCATAGGAAAAAGTTAATTAAAATGAGCATTCTAGAGAAGCTTGCTAGCGGTTGTCCCTATCAAAGAGTTCAAACTTTTAAGAGTCAAGGAGATTTGTCTCCTTCACTTATCCTTAAATACACAATTCAGCCACCACGTAAAGCACATTTTTTTGTTATTATTAGTCTTCATATGATAAGATTAACAGCACCTGTTATCGTAGTTATTCAAATCCTGACGACTCATCTCCTACACGCAGACATATTGATTTTGTCAAAAACAGAGAAAAAAAAGAGCATTCATATAAATATATAAAGGAATGAAAGAAAGAAAGAAAAGACATAGAGAAAGAGTTAAAATGTAAATTATATTGGGATATCCCACGTCAGATAGATAAGACTCTTGAGAAGAGTATATAAAGAGGAGGCAATCCTCTCCTTACAAGCCGGTTTTGTAAGAATGCGTTAGGCTCCAAATTTCATTAAAATATAGATTAATATAAAAAAATATAGATTAATCTAAAAAAGAATAAATGCACTATTTAGCGAGGTCAATTGCTAAATTATATATTCCCTCCGGTCCTTATTATAAGAAACAATTGATTTTTTTAGTTTATAAAATAATTAATGTATCTTGTTATAAATATAGACTAGATACATCACTTACCCAATGAACCTAAAAAGTCAACTTTTTCTTATAATAAGGATCGGAGGGAGTACATTCATTTTTTATTTAGCAAGGTCAATTGCTAAATTATATACATTCATTTTTGAACAACTTTTGAGAGAATTATTTTTTTCTCTTCTTATTTAGAAGAGAGGGAGAGAGAGAGCATAATGAATATGAGAGAGAAAATTATCCAAAATGGATCATTTATCTCATGTCATCTCGTTTTATATAGAGGGTTTGCTAACTTAAACTAACAAAAAAACATGAATGTCTAAGTTAGCAAGTGCACACATTTTTATTTCGACAAAAATATCATTCATCTTTTTTTTTTGAAGGAAAAAATAGCATTCATCTTTATTATTTAAAACTAATAATTAGATGGTTACTTTAATAATTTTCATTATAAAATATTCGTTAACTTCAATCAATTTACTATTTAAGACCTACTTTTGTTATGAACATATTTATATCATAGTTACAAACATTAAACAAACAAAAAAAAAGAAGACAAAACACACACAATAACACCAACAAACAATCATAATACATTTGAACAAAAAATACTACACATTTGTAAAAAGAATGCGACCAAATACGAGCTATCACATATCATAAGCTTGGAAAAATGTTTAAAAAAAAATGTTTCGTGATTACATTAAAGATAGTGGTATGTAATTTAACAATCATTTTTCAACTAATTTATGGGAAAACTAAATATATACATAAAAGATATGAGAAATGATAAAGAGTATCTTTGAGGCATTAGATAAGAGGATAAAAATAGAAATACTGTATTGAAAAATGGTAAAAATGATGAATTTAACTTCTTTTTATTTTTTACAAATGAATTTAACTTTTTAAAAGTCAAAATATTGTTGAATCAAATATAAAACCCAAAAGATATAGGTATTAACACAAAATCAAAACAATAGAGGGAGTAAAAATACAATGAAAATATAAGAAAAAAGTTGTTATAAAAGTTGTCGTAAAATAATTGTATAAATATCATTTCTTAAAGATATTTATAGTACATCCCTTTCTAACTAGTATGCTTAAATACAACCGTACATCGCCATAAAGAAAATCAAATACAAAAAGCAAACTATCATCCTTTCTTTGTGTATCACATCTAAACTCGATGAAACTCTCCATGACATGAATGTCCCTTGATGTGTTAAATTATGATAGTTTTTTTTTTTGACGAACATTAAATTATGATAGCTTAGGATAGGACAAAATTGTATAGATAAATAAAGATGTCAACTACCATAACCACTTAACAAATTCACATTATGAACTTGGGAAAATAGGTCGCATAACAATAACAAAGACTTTTTTTAATTTAAAATATAGGGTATACAAAATCACATAATATTTAAGACGTCTTAACTCTGAGATAAAACTTAGACAAGGGAAAACGAGTATAGGGCAATATACAAAACGCAATGAAACAATAGTATACTATCAAGCAAAATCTTTAGTAAGAAAGATTAGGGTAGTTAATATCAATAAAGGCAAGTTTGTCATCACAACGAGGTCACACCTAACATTGAGTAGAATTTAACTTTTCAGGTCACACACACCTATTACTTCATGTCGCTTTTAGGTGTTATTATTATAAGAGAAATACTATTTTTTTAGGGTAAAAATACTATTTTATTTATACTTATTGATCATTTCAACTATAATAGTAATTATAATTTGCGTGCATCTCTTATTTCTTTAGACACATTCAACATCTTATTTGTTTCTATGTATATCTTTATATCACATCATCAATTTATCATATAGAGAAATGATATTTGTACAACCATTCTTTAACAACTTTTGTATTATCTTTCTCTTTTATACTCACATTATGCTATTACTTTCTTTCTCTATTGTTTTGAATTTTGTGACAATACATTATTTTATTTGTAAATCAATGGTTGTTCAATAAGTTATCATTGAAATGGTTGTTCAAATAACACAACTCTATCATATATATCAGATCACTTTTTCTTATCACTTTCTCAGCTAAGGTGCATCCATCCGATGAGGTTTCCACTAAATATTTTTCTTATTTCAATCCATAGTCATATAATTCGTTTGACATGTTGTGAACCGTGAATAGGTACATGCATACCAGTTCGTGATACTTTTACGAGTTGGCTTAATTTGTACAATTTCTCCCGTAATTCGTCGAAACCGGCGAACTGAAGCAAATGGATGAAATTCGAAGAAAGATGAAGATTGGGTTGAGTAAGAGTTAAAAGAGAAAGGAAAACATGCTTGAAGCTTGGAGAAAGAGAACGTTTTTTTCGAAAAATAACACCGATAAAAGAAAAAAGTGAGTATGAAAAAAGGTTTGGTGAAGTGTTAATTTATAGGTTTAATAGGTCATTTGGTTCCTCAAATAATTTCCAGTTTTCATTTTGGTCCTATAAGTAATAAAACTCATGTTTTGGTCCCTCAAGTTCACCTCCGTCGATCAAATAAATCCATGGGTGTTAACTTTAACCCCAAATGTCTATGGTGGACCAACATGGTAGATAGTCCACCATAGACCTTATTAATTTTTTCAATTTTAACCCTTTGATCTTTTCTTAAGAAAAATGATCGTAGGATCATGCAAGTCTATTGTATCTTCCGGTTAACCATCAACACTTTATTTTTTTTTTAATTTCTTCATCTTCTTCCATCAATTTATTCATCATCTTCAACATCATACTCAACAACATTCATAAACAAATCCAGAAAAAAATTTCAGAAAAACAAACAACATAAATTAAACCCCACCTCCATCATTATCAACTCAAACCTGAAATCATTCATTCAACCATAATCTTATTCCTCATCTCAATTCTTTCCTATTTCTTCTCAGAGAATCCCACCTAAAATAATTCATTCCACCATAGTCACATCTTCTCTCAATTTCATATTCGAATCCCAACAACAAAGGAAAAAAAATCGAATTCCAGATTCTAATCATTCAATTCTTTCATCTTTCCTCTTCAGCGAATCAAAGCAAAAATAAAAGAAAAATGAAGACAGAGAAAGAAACCTTCAGATCTGAGTTGGTTATGTGCCTACGCTTCCTCTCTTGAAACCCTTTTCTGGGTTCTAGATGTCAGCTTAAAGAAACACAAACAAGAAGAAGAAGAAACACGAACAAGAAGAAGGTGAAAGAGATCCAGAGATGTTGTTGTTGTAATTCAAATCTTTTTTCTGCGATAGCCATATTTCGATTCAATCCGGTGTTGATGTTATTGTTCTATGATGTTGTTGTTGTTTCAATTCAATCCATGAATTTTTTGATGTTGTTGTTCTATGAATTGATATTTTTAGCTTTACGGTTGGTAAATTGAATGTTGCTTTATGGTTGGTGAATTGATGTTGCTTTACGGTTGTTGTTGTTCTATGAATTGAATTTGTTGATGTTGTTCCATGATGTTGTTGTTTTGGATTTCTTATTGTTTCGGGTTATGATTGAGGGAAGTGTTAGGTGCATCCATGGTGACCATAACAGTAGAGGAGGATGAAAGGCATCAGTCACATAGGATTTGGCCACGTGGCAAAAACTAACGGAAGCTTCATGTGTTGACGGAAAGGATTTATTTGACCGACGGAGGTGAACTTGAGGGACCAAAACATGAGTTTTATTACTTATGGGACCAAAATGAAAACTGGAAATTATTTGAGGGACCAAATGACCTATTAAGCCTAATTTATAACATAACAACTAACAACTCAATATAATTCTCAAACATTAATAAAACATAAAAATTAAAATTATCCAAGTGTTACTTAACTTAAAATCATCCATAATATTCAAACATTAACATAAAAATAAATTACAATCAACCCTTTATAAGTACACCCCTACCACCCCCACCACCCCTACCATCTTTGCCACCTCTGGAACCCCCGGCACCCCTGCCGCCTTGAGTAGTTCCCCCATGGCGGTAAATCTTCCCACCATGCACTTCTCTCAATACCTCCTCCAAATGGTTCCATGTGTCAGACTCGTGCTGCACCTCACCATTGTTCGTAACAACATACACAAGGCCTCTGATGCGGCCCAACCTTTCGCTCAGCTCTAAGTACCCATGCCCTCCATCCTCGTGAGTAGCAATCTCATCAATGACCTCCTGTTCTGGTGGCCTCGGCACCGGGACCTCCATGTCTGGGAGAATCATGTGTGGATGAGAGACGTCATAAAACCACTGGATTTATCCCTCTGATGCCTCCACACCATACACTGCAGGGTGACCCAACTCTTGAGGTGTCAGCGCATAATCAAGAGCACGCTGAAAGCATATGGTGATTTCCCCTAAGGTTTGGTGGGGAGGTGCACTCTCCAATGGATATCGCGGGATGGTCTGAACGTACCCAAACTGACGAAGCACCCGCTCTGAAAGATATCTCACCATGCGGTTACCGTATCTGAGCCATCCAAAGTATAGCCTGACCCGCTCAAAAGGACATGCCTGACGGTGCTCAACATATGGGGTCATGACAACGCCCGACAAATCCAGCACATCCATATGCGTTATGTGCTCGTCTGGTGTAGACAAACCCATCTTTGGGGCAAAAATCATGGAGCGCGGATACTCCTCCCGATATCCACCCCACGCATCCTTGCTGCCTATACCCTGATAAATCCAAGCCTGCAACAAAGACAACCACATATAAATATATAAACAAGGTTAAAACTTACAAATGAAAAAACAAACATAATTATTAATTTATACCTGCAGCAAAGGCAAGTACCCTGACAGCTCACTGCAGGCCCAATGGGAAGCATGGTTAAGCTCTCTATACAAGTGAGATAGGCACGCAGCTCCCATGAAAAACCAGCAACAACCTCTAGGTCTCTGAAGTGCCTCAGGTAGACAACATCCACATAGGTGCCTATCTTGTCCGTGAAGAGCATGATCCCCACCAAGTACAACAAATATATTCGCAGAGCCTGGTCCCGCAACCTCTGCACCTCCTCATCCATACCACCCTCATTAAATAACTCCAACTGCCATAGGAGACACTGCTTGAAAATCTTCGTCAAGCAGCTAAACATAGCATGTTCACCTCTGGTGTTAGTCATCTCCTTAAGAGCATCTGAAGGATCAGAACCCAAATACCTGATCATCAAATCCACTGCATCATCCCTTGATATGAACTCGTAGGACATAAGCACGCCATCAATGGGGAGATGTAGCAAACAGGACACATCATCAAGTGTCACTGTCATCTCACCAAACGGAAGGTGGAAGCTCGAAGTCTCCTCGTGCCACCTCTCCGCAAATGCAGAAATTAGGTCATGGTCAATCTAAGTCTAGTTGGTATCCTGAAGCCAAGAAAGCCTAGTGGCTCCCAGTGCATCACGCCACCACAATGTGTTCACGATAGGCCTGATATCATTGTATCAATCTTCTTCTCGTTGTTGATGCATTTTAAATTGTTCCGCCACTGCAAAAAATTAAAAATAAAACATTAACATCAGTTTCACAAAGATAAAGTGAGTTAAACTAGATATCAAATAAAAATACAAAGAATTAATCAGAGGTAATGCCTTATACAACATTAACAATAGTTTCACCAAGATTAACATCGATTTCTTAAAATATCACATTAATACTTACCTTCCTCAGACGCCTTCCTGGCCACGTGCACATGGTACCTCGTCAGTAGGGTAAGGTCGTGTGGGCCACCAGGATAGTCGTCAAGAGGCTCATGGTCTGGCTCCACCACCTTCTTCCCCTTCATCCTCTGACGCTGCTGCTGCTGGGCATCCTCCTCCACATCCTCCTCCATTGTCTAAGAATCATCCTAAGCCTGATGCTCCACGTCCATCTTCTTGTAATCTAGGTCAGCCTGAGGCTGAGGCTCAAGCTCATCCTCAACAACAAGGCGTGGCCTGCCATCCCTACGCTTGGGAGCATGAGCTACACCCTCCGCCGCCTATCCAGCCTCTGCCTTTCGAGCCATCCTACGCGCGAGACGAAGCTCTTCCCGCTCTCTCCTAACGGATGTGTGATATGTAACATGTCGATCAACATCATCATCCATACCTGTCACATGCATAACAGAAAAGGAATCAAATTTAGGGCACAACACAGCACAAAAAAAGGTAAAAAAATACACGTGGATTTGTCCGGATTTCATTTTCCGAATTGCAACAACCTAGTCCGAAAAACAAAATCCGAACAGCTTCAGTACCCAAGAAAAAAAACGCCCAAAATAACTTGCATGCATAAGGATTTCGAACTAACCTTTAAGTAGATGTTTGATAAGGCTTGAAATACGATGATTTTGAGCAAGAAAACTCCAAATTTGGACTGATTCGTACAATTCGAATTTTTATCACATTGAAAATTTTATGCATTTTTTCTCTTTTCTGCTTAAGTGCTGATTTTGTTTTTAGGTTCTTACTGTTTGGAAGCTTGTTAAGTTATCATTATATACCCATATTTTTATTTGGTTTGTATGAACTTTTGAGGCTTGGTACTAATACCTAAAGTTAAGTATGGTTATGAGATTAAGTTTGAAATCCTTCTTGTTATGAGACATGATTATTCTTGAGTTTCTAGCAATCTATAAATTTTACGATTGTGTTTTATTAGTTTAATTTGTATCTAATTAATGTTTATCTCTACATTAAGTACGTTCCACAAATTGAAAAGAAAAAAAAAAGGATGAATGGACTCTACTTGAAATTTGTAACACAAACTAGGCTTTTAAACAGGTTAATAGGTCAGACTAAGATTTTAAAAACGTCAGGTCAGGCTTAAAATAAAGCCTTTGACAGGTAAAGGGCCAAAGCTTAGGCCTTAGTTTTTTCAACTAGGTCAGACCTATTTAAGCAAAGTCCGACTCGACCCGGCTCATTTTCACCCGTAGTTGCATCCGACTAGTACAATTCCTCTACATTTTTTGTACTATTAATTCATTTAATTAATTAAATATTAAGAGGTTTCACACTGATCAATTTTAAGCTTTGTTTATAATGCTAGTAAAAAGAATCGATTTATTAAAAATTTATCGATAGCTTACTATATTTAATTAGGCCATACTAATACTACGAACCAACAGATATCGAATTTTGCTCAAGTATATCGCTAATCCATACCCATACCAACGCGTATTGCAAATTATGTGACTATGTTTCAATCATTATCCGTACTTACTTATATCTATCCAACATACTAACTTATCTTATCAAAAGAACCAATCTATAAAAAGAAAAACAAAGTGCACTAAAGATTATTATTATTTATTTCTGAAAAAAGAGATAAACATTGTCCATAGTTTTGGTAAACTGAGAAGTAGCAAACAACAAAACTCTGCCTCTATCTTTTTTGAAAATATCAATGGAAGGAGAAGGTGATAAGTGGCAGCAGTGTAATGAAGATATGGCTCTGAATATTCCTCTAATAGCAGAACATGAAGGAAGCCAAATTTCTGGCAACAATGTCACCACATCATTCATGAAAACTTGTTTCAATGGTCTCAATGCTTTATCAGGTAACCTTATTAACTTCATAAGTTGTTTTGTTTAACAAAACATAAGATGTTTTTCAATAAAATCCAATTTAGATTTTTTGTTGTTGTTATATTTAATTAGCAATTATTATATTTGTTTAGCCTAAAACCATAGTTTTGTGATGCTATCTTCAATGGGCTATCTTGTTGTCCTATGAAACTTATGTCCACACAAATAAAGAAGCAATTGTTTTTATTCTTTTGGATTTATCCCTTTGATTAAATCATTGTTCTTATCATGGCTTCCAATGGTTATTTCTTGCGTCCGAAAGATTTCAGACCAAAAAATTATATGGTTGGTGAGGATGGGATTTTGAATATGAGTTTTATTTGTTATCTAAGAGTCAACAAGTATACTATACACCGCTGTTTTTTTCTTTGGTTCATGCATTCTCAATTTCATCTTGTGTCTCTTTCTGGTTTGGTGTGGAATTAAGGTTGTCAGCACTAATTTTTGACATAACATTTTCTGTTTTTATTTAAAAATTGACTAAATTACACAAGAGATATTTTAAATTATTTAATTATAACAAGTCGATCTTTTAAATTTTTCCGTACCACTCTTTAAGTTATTTAATTGAATCCTTTAAAAAAATTTCATACCATTTTAGTTTTATTTAATTGACAAAAATTGAGTTTGAACAAATTGATTATATAAAATTGATTTTGATTAAAAGTGTCTTGATGCATTCATTTAAAATTGAGTTTTTTTTTTCTTTACAAAATCATATAAAATTGAGTTGAATTATAAATTTGTTCGAAAGAATCAATTTTAGAAACAAAAGCTACATATAATAGCTTCAAATAGAATTGCTTTTAGTCTTCAAAATTGATTTGTCAAAAAGAATGCCAAACATAATTTTATAGAGTCAGAATTGTTTTTGACACTTGAAAATAGGGATGACAATGTGTACCCTTTAGGCAGGGTATTATAGTCCCATCCCCATACATGCGTTTATAAAAAAATCCCCGTACCCAAGCCTATACCCTCGTGCACAACAAGTTCGGTGTCTGTTCCCGTACCCTATGTGCACATAAGCGCTTGTATCCGCGCCCATTACCCGCACATTAACAACAAAAAGACAGTAAATAACAAAAATATCACAACTTAATTTAACCATGATTTAAAATCTTTTAAATCAACTTATAAATATTTCACAACGTAGTATTTAGTAAAACAAAAAGGATCTAAAGTATATACATAAAAAAATATGCATATTACAATAAATATCAAAGACTTAGTAGTATTACTTAATTAATTTTAGTATTAAATAAAATATTAGTTATAGTATACATAATGTGCGGGTGTGGGGCGAGCTGGGCACTAGAGTGTCCGTACCTGTGTCCATACCCGTTAAAATTTGCGTGTAATTATCCAAGTTCCGATGCGTACCTAACAATCCAGGTATTTATCCACCCAACATGAGTATTTTTTGGAATGTCTATTAGACTTGAGTCCAATTACCATTCCAACTTAAAAATCACTTCTAGAAAGATGAATAGCATACATTGAAGGTTGCACAAATGAATTTTAAAGCATGTGTGGACACATTAAATAGTAGGTTCAATTCACCCTTAACAATTTATGCAAACCGGATTAAATAAAATGATTGGCGAATATCATTCATGATATTTTGGAATCCTTGAATTGAATTGCACAATTAAATCAAACACATCGATTTATTATTTTTTTTCCCTTTCTATCCATTTACAACAAAAAAACTTAAAAACAGAGGGTCATATTAACCGGTGCCTCCGGGACATTAGTTAAAGAAGTAAAAGTATAATTTTTTTTCATAAAAAACAACTTTTTGACTTTCATAAAATTGAACATTCTACTTTTCACCACTTCTCAATACAAAGTTTTTATATTAGTTTTTCTTAACTAGTGCCCCAGAGACATTGGTTAACATTTCTCAAAGAGCAATGATATTTGAACAACCATTTGGTACAACCTATTTGACAACCTTCATTTTCTCTTTTTTCATTGGTCAAAAACAATAGAAAGAGAAAAAGGAAGAGACATAGTAAAAATATAATATAAGTATAAGAGAGAAAGTTGTCGAAAAGTAATTTTACAAATGTCATTTCTCTTTCCCAAAAACAAAAATTTGCGGCAAGCAAAAATCTAACACAGAACGATGCAACATCATTCCACCAACGAAACTAGTTGATGTAGTGATAAATTTTCCAATTTCAAATTTGTCTTATCTTTTTGTTTTTTTAATGAGTGTTCCAATGATACTAGTTAGTAGGGTCGGAATAAAAAGGAATAAAAAAAAAATTCTTGGAACCACTCAATTGCCCAACTCATTCTAAATCCAATGTATATAAGTCAAATATGGCCCCCACAACTTACCATTCTTAACTCTTTACGTCTTTGTCCCTTCCTTTTTTCTCGCTTCACCGTTTCTTAATTGTGTTATTAAGACTTTTCAAATATTTTTAGAGAAATGTTAACGAGTGTCTAAAATTATTCTTTAAGGATTTTAAATAGTTTGATTGGAAATTAAAATGTTAAATATTTTTTAAAAATAATTTCTTAATTAAAAAATTTAAAAGAATATTTTTAAAGTACTCGTTAGCAAGTTTTTATATTTTACTCAGGAGTCACGTGTTTTAGTGGACCCATGCGTACTGTGTCATTTTTATTTTTATATGTAAAAGGAAAGGACAAGCCATGTTTATGGTGTGTTTTTTTAATACACGTTTCATACTTTGCCTTGAAGGTAGTAATCTCATACTCTCACTGATTTGACTGGCAAGATTAAACAATTTGACGTGCTCCATATATATCGACATGATTAATTAAAAAAATGTAGTATCTATCAAAGCAAGAGTATCTTCTACCGAGATCAGTAATTAAGGTATATTATATTCAAAAATTATGATTAGGATATATGCTTGATTAGTTAAAATTATAGCAAAATTTAAACAATAAAAGCCATAAAAGTCAATAATTTGAAACATTTTTATTTTCACTATTTTTTTTACTTTGATAGAGAGATATGTAAGGTGTTCTTTTGTGTGGTTGGCAAATGAGAATTGAATTGTTCAATTTGGGCTTTTCTTAAACGTTTATAATTTAGATTTTGTGTGATATAGTTCACTGTTGGACCATCTATCACCTAGTATATATCAAACCTTTGAGACTTTGAAAATTCAGTTTATATTTAATTGAGAACAAAATATCTTAGTATTTTCCATCAACAATTCAGTTTCTTCCAATATGTCAGAAAAAGTTCTCAACAACTCACCCTTAAATGTGCCTTTACTATCTGAGTGGAAGTTAGAACATTCCATAGATGAAGAGAAAGTCATTGTTTCTCATCCTTCAAACAAAAATACAGTATCTTTCTTTCATACATGTGTTAATGGACTCAATGCAATTTCAGGTTTTACTCCTTAATCCTTAACAATATATATCTAGAATTTCTCTCACTATGAATCTAAGATCCATTTTCCACTATGTTTTCCTCTTTTCTGTTACACTTTTGTGTATATGTATTTTATTGTGTGATGTTTGTTTTAATTTTAGTTACATAGAATATATCTTATTTGAATTTTTTTATAAATTATATATTTTATATTCATGCTGTATATTTTGTAAATTTACAAAATGTGTTGTAAAAGACAATTATACAGCAAAAATGTCTGACCAAGATTTAAGATTTATGTTGGAATTCTCTTTATAGTTATGATTATGTTGTAGATATATAATTAGAGTCTTATAATGCATCAAAATTACAAAAACATATCTAAATGTATATATTGTTGGTCATCTTTGGTTTGGGCATCAAATGTGACTTTTTCATAGTGAATTGAGTTCTTGAATGTGTATTTCATTAGTCAATTTAATTCAGAAAATAACTTCAAATAGAGATACTTTAGAGACTAAAGTGAGAGAACCTAAGAAATTTAACTCATACTAAAACTTTTGCATTTAGGAACATGTTTAGCTATTGAAATATCAACCTTAATGTCTTTGACATTGCTTAACTCTTAGCAATGCTAATGATGTTTATGTGACTTTGATTTTCCAGGTGTTGGGATACTCTCAGTTCCATATGCATTAGCCTCAGGAGGATGGTTAAGTTTAACACTTTTATTTTGCATTGCAGCAGCAGCATTTTACTCAGGCATACTTATGAAAAGATGCATGGAGAAAAATTCAAACATTAAAACATATCCTGATATAGGTGAACTTGCATTTGGAAAAATAGGAAGATTAATAGTATCAATATCAATGTACACAGAGCTATACTTGGTTTCAATTGGATTCTTGATTCTTGAAGGTGACAATTTGAGTAATTTATTCCCTATTGAGGAGTTTCAAGTATTTGGTTTATCAATTGGTGCAAAGAAATTCTTTGTGATATTGGTTGCAGCGATTATCTTGCCAACAATTTGGTTAGATAATTTGAGTCTGCTTTCTTATGTATCTGCAAGTGGTGTGTTTGCTTCTGGTGTTATTATTTTGTCAATATCATGGACTGCAGCATTTGATGGAATTGGTGTTCATCAAAAGGGTGATATTGTAAATTGGAGTGGAATTCCAACAGCTGTTAGCTTGTATGCTTTTTGCTATTGTGCACATCCTGTTTTCCCTACTCTCTACAATTCCATGAAGAACAAACACCAATTCTCTAATGTAAGTGCTTCAACCTTCTTTTGTTTTTTTGGGTGTGTTTTGTTGGGTAATCAAGTGTGTGAGTGATTATGTCCCACATCGACTAGGAATGGAGGAAAGAAATGATATATAATTGAGGGAACCCATAAACCCATTACCTTAAGGTTTTGGGTAAGAGTGTGGTGTTTAAGTCTCTTATGGTCATTGACGTTTGGTCCATTGCCGCTCCTGGTTCAAAATTACATGTGATTTAGTTAATAACCGAATTATACATGTTAGTTCATGGTTCAACTGAATGAACAGCCTAGTTTGGCTTGGTTTTTAAAACATTGATATAAACTTTAATTGAAAGATAATGCAAGAGAAATACTTTGAATGTATAGAAAATAATTTACCTTTGTTTAAAGCCATTGGTTAGGACAATACAAATTGTATACAAATTTTAACACACTAACTTTAAATAAGTTGATTATCCTTTTTATATATATTATTTTAATGTGTTTTCTTTACATTGCAGGTGCTAATTGTATGCTTTATATTAACCACGGCTGGTTATGCATCAATGGCTATAATTGGTTACTTAATGTTTGGTTCAAAAGTTGATTCACAAATAACATTAAACTTACCACTAAACAAAATAAGCTCAAGAATTGCAATATACACAACCTTGGTGAATCCAATATCCAAATTTGCTTTAATGGCTACCCCAATTACTAATGCTTTGAAAGATTTACTTCCAAGGACATACAAGAATAATAGAGTGACCAATATGTCTGTGAGCACTGTCCTTGTAATCAGCACTGTTATTGTTGCATTGGCTGTTCCTTTCTTTGGATCTCTCATGTCATTGGTTGGAGCATTTTTAAGTGTCACTGCTTCTATTTTGCTTCCATGTTTGTGTTACTTGAGGATTTCTGGAAGTTATAGGAAGTTTGAGTTTGAGACAGTGGCAATTGTGGTAATAATATTGGTAGCTATAGCAGTGGGAATATCTGGGACATATACTTCAGTTGTTGAAATAGTACAAAATTTGTAATAGGTAAAAGTATTATGTAGTGGTCCATTCTCATGTATATCTCTCTGCTGGGATCCCAGCCGTTGTGTTTATCCAATGGCCGATAAACTCTAGTGGCCGTTGGATAAACTCAACAACTATTTTGTTAGGAATTCTGAGGGTACCTGATCCAATAAAGTATCAGTCATACCTGACTCTGGCCTATTTTGATTTTGGCCAATTCATATTTTGGGATATTGTTGGATTTTTTTTTATATTTTGATTTGAGAATGATAAAGAGTTTGTTCTATGTAAGCAAGATTCATTGACACAATAACACATCAAAAGAGGACGATGATTAAGACAAATTTTTAAAAGCAATACGAGATTCCACATTGCCAATACCTATAATGTTCCAAAAGAGGACCTTCCTTGATTAGAAGGAGTAACATCACCCTTTGAACGGGTTTTGTAGGTTCTGTTGATTTCTTTTTTCTGCTTCTTTGTTAGATATGTTGTGAAAGGAGCATTGGAATTGTCTGTCTCTTTTACCAAAATATGCCGAATCAAGTTGAAATCTTTTTGTAAAACCGGGCATATATTAGTTTGCTGAACTTTCTGCGTTTCCGGAATAACTTCTCGTATAGAGGAAGTAATTGATGCAGTAGACATACCAGGAGATGCGCCAAGACCAAGGGCTGAACTGGTTCTAGAGTAGGAGAATTAGACTCAGTTTGCTGAGCCATTCCCAATGTATCAATACGGTTTGGCACCACCTCATCTGTCACATTCACCAACGGAAAATGAAATGCGGTACTAGCTTTAGAATTTACTTATCTTTTACTTCTGAAATGCACAATTTCAAGAAGGTATATGTGAACACAGATGAAACAGAAATTGTGCATGGGAAGCCGTTCCCAATGTATCAATACGGTGTGCAATTACTCCATTTTACTTATATTTTACTCTGAAATGATTCTAGAGTCTAATTTTGATTCAAGCTTTTACCACCCAATTTCTTTAAATCCTTAAAATCTCAACAATCTCAAGCCACTTACATACCAGTTTCCGTAATGCAGACACTTTTGTGTTGCGAATTCGGATAAAAAATCACACCAATAAACATTGATCTGTGGAGAACGGGTCAGCGACAACCAATAACCAAAACAATTGCAAGCAAAATTTTACCAGATGCAATTACAACAACAAAAGGAAACTAAAGCAAATGAGAACCATAAATACAGAGGACTAACACGTTTATTGCTTTCAACTAACAAGATCCTTATAAGCTATCATAACATAAAAACAACTCATTAATTAATGTCCCTTGAAAATCTTATTAAGCAATATCATAACTGAAACGCCAAGGCAATCTCTACACCATGCAAATACCTGTGGAAAGTAAGTGTTTCCCAATGCCACTCCAGCAACAAGTCCACCGCCATATCCAATCAGAACTACTGTCCAGTATAATTCAAAGAAAGATTCTGAGTCGTCATCATCATCATCATCATCATCATCAGTAGAAGGCCCTGCACGATCTATACACTTCTTCAACAACTGATCCCCACACAGACCTTGATTACCCTCAAATGAATCACCTTTGAATGTAGAAAATTGATTATTTTGTGGTATAGGACCTGTGAGATTGTTAAAGGACACATCTAAGAACTCCAAAAAGGTGATTTCTGCCAACTGTTGTGGAATTTTCCCAGAGAGACTGTTGTGAGAAAGATCTAGTGTTTCAAGGTTTGAAAGCTTCCCTACGGAAGATGGAATGCTGCCAATAAGGAGGTTATTTGACAAGTTGAGCAAAACAAGACCCTTCAAGTCGCCTATCACTTGTGGTATCTCTCCACTGATTTTGTTGCTTGAAATATCAATGGCCATCAAGCTGTAAAACTCTTGAAGCTTCTCATAAAGCCAGGTCAACCCTTTGTTTGACATTGTGAATGAATAAAACTTATCTGCAGCCGCATGATACTCTCCTGAATTGTTCGACCTCGAGTATAATAACATTTTTTGCTCGTATTGTAATTGACTTGCATTGGAAGTTTTCATTGCTTTCCAGCTTTGGATCATTTCTGATGGAAAACTTCCAGAGAACTCATTGTGGGAAAGGTCAATAATGTGAAGCTTGGGAAATGTGCATGTCATGTTGCTAGGGCACCTAATGTCTCCATGAAATTCATTGTTACTTAAAGACAATACCTTTAACTCGGGCAATTCTCCCATCCAAAATGGAAATGAATCATTGATATTGTTATAACTAACATCCAAGAACTCTAGCCTTCTGTTGTTGACCAATGCCCTTGGCAACTGACCCTGCAGTTTGTTGTTACTGAGATCAATCTGCTGAAAGGAATTTTCTATCATGTATGTTTGAGGAATGAGGCCAAACAATTTGTTCCCATTTAGATCCACATTTTCTAAAGATTGGCTAAAGTTTCCCAGAAATGAAGGAATGTTGCCTCTTAAGTTGTTGAACGATAAATCAAGAGTTGCGAGTGATTTTAAATTGCATATGGATGGGGATATTTCTCCTGCCAATGAATTGTGGGAAACATCTAAGCTTTGTAGACTTGTTTTTTTCCACAACCAATTGGGTAGCGATGATATATTGTTGTTTGACAACATAAGAAATTCTAGATCATCCAGATCTCTTATAAATGTTGGAATCTCAACAAAATTGCATGAAGCCAATTGTAAGACTTGAATTCGAGAATCGGTCATATGGGAAGAACTTTGTCCAATGTACAATGACAGTTTGTTGAATGATAAATTAAGAAAAACTAGCTTTTTGAGCTTCAGAAATGTGTCTAGATCTATCTTTCCATGCAAAAAATTAGAGCGTAGGTTCAAGCCAACTAAATTTGTTAGGTTCATTATCCAAGATGGAATTTCACCCTTTATATTGCTATTTCTTGCAATTAATACTTCTAGTTGAGTGAGATTTGCAAAAGATAATGGGATGTCACTGCCAATATTGACTGAGGATATATCCAAGCCAACTACTGATGAGAGCTTACCTACCCATGAGATGGTCTCAATAGTAAATTCATTCAAACCTACATTCAAGAGGCTTAGCTTCGTAAGATTTGCCAAGGATGCGGAAGGGTCGCCCTTAAATTTGTTATTTTTAAGGCTTATCTGAACGAGTTGCGTGAGGTTTCCAAGCGAAGAAGGATTATATCTCAAATCTAGAACTTTCAAGTTTGGAAGATGAAATATTCCAACCGGAAATTCACCATACAAATCCGAATTGTAAAGAGATAGTTCTTTCAATGATGTTAAATTTGTGAGTGTGTCTGGTAAAGTAGATGATATAGTCACGTAACTAAGAAAAAGGATCTCAAGTTTTGTTGAGTTTTTAATTATGCTTTTGAGGTCGGACAATTTGAGTTGCAACAAATTGCCTGTACTACCTTTAGGACTATCTATAGCTCTGAAGCCTAGATCAAGAGACCGCAACTTGGACAATTGTGAAACTTGTGGTGGTATTTCTCCATAAAATAAGCTAAGAGAAAGGTTCAGATATTTTAGTTGTGAAAGCTTACCTATCTTGGACGGGATTTGAGAGTAATTGAAGTCATTGTCAGAAAGATCAAGAACTCGAAGGTGCACAAGGCGAAAGAGACTGCTATTTACATCCATTGTACCATAGAGCTGGCTGCTACTAAGATCGACGTGAATCACATGATCTGTGTGCTCATGACATTTAATGCCATCCCATGAGCAGCAATCCGTGCTGGAATTCCAAGATGCTGTTTTTGGATAACCGAGAAGATTATCAGACGCTAAGTTATTGATGACAAAGCCTTCCTTAAATTGCAACAAGGCATGACTTTCATATTGATGACACTTTGGCTGAATTTCAGGAAAACATGTAGTAAATAAAAGAGAAAATAGTGAATAAAGGAAAAGAAATTTTTGTAACAAAACAAGAGACCAGACAAACACCATTGTATCTTAGTACTTTAATCTGAAAAATTTGATGAAATGTTAGACACATACTAGGTGGTTCTTATATGCTAAAGGAATGCACTGCATATAACAAATAAAAATATTTTTAGTGAACTTGGTTTAGGACTACATCACAGGTCTATATCTTGTCTCCACAAAAGGTATTTGAATTCTTGACTCTTATTGTAGAATCAACAATTTTATTTCATCTTTATTGTACTCTATTCTAACACATGTGTTTTATACAAGACTTTTATAGGTGAATCAACAATTCTATTTCATCTTTATTGTACTCTATTCTAACACACGTGTTTTATACAAGACTTTTATCTAACTTTATTTGACTTTTATCTAAATTCCACAAATTTCATTTGTCTCTATTATTTGACTCAGTAGATTGCTCTGATTTTCTTGCTCCTTGCATTTTTGGAAAACAATTTAATATTTTGACTGAGACAATTTAATAGACAAAGTAATTTGTTTTCTCCCTTCATGTATTCAACATTTTTTTTTTGACAGAATGTACTCAGCATTTTATTATTTGGTTGTATGCATAAATCGTCAACCTAGAACTGACTGTCCATTTAAGAGCTTGCACAAAATTATTGAAAATAATTTTAAAAAGTTAAGCATGCATAATTGAAATAACATAATATATACATGTTCATTTTTTTCATTAAAGAATAACAAAATGTATTTTAGGACTCCAAATACTATATACGGTATTTAACATACAAAGTTTTTTTTTTTTTGTTGGTCGAGTAGTATTTAACATACTAAGTTAAGCATGCATAATCGAAATAACATAACGTGTATATGTACATTTTCTTGATTGGCAAATAAGAGAATGTATTTTAGTGCTTCACATATTCAGGCCCGGTCTTGAGTTAATGCAAACAGTTCAACCAAGCCAAACCTCTAAAATGCATAATTCTAAAAAAAAAATTATAGCCTAATACCTACACCCCACTCAAATAAAAAAAAACATACATTCCTTATTTTTCTTTCTCCACTGCACGTTTGGGTTTCTTCTTCCCACTCAACGCCTCTCTTTTGCTTAATATAATTTTTTTATTTCGTTTCATGTTTAGAAGTTCTTCAGATTCTAATTTTTTAATGAAGCTTAGCTATACGAATTTTGTTATATGTTGCTTAATGCCTACTAGTAATTACTTTTTAAAATTTCAAAGTATAGTTTTTAATTTTGTTGAATGTTGCAAATATTCAAGGTGAGAAAAACACAAGAAGGGGGGTTGAATTGTGTTTACTTTTTCTTCATTTTCTCCTACTGAAGTCACTGATCAGAAGCAGATAGAGTTCAGCTTCTGAAGTGATAATCAGAATCTAAATGCAACGGATAAAACAGAGAGAGAGAGAGAGAGAGAGAGAGAGAGAGAGAGAGAGAGAGAGAGAGAGGAAGAAGGACACAAAGCAATTATACAGGTTCCTTCCACAAACCGGAAGTAGTCATGTCCCCCTTGCACTTCCAAGGAGAGTTCACTAGAAATGTAATATCTGATTACAATTGCTCACTGCTACACCTAGTAAGAGACTTCAAATTACTCAAGCACAACTGCAAGAGATTTCCTATGCTCCTGAACACAGTCAAGAGACTTCTAATGCTCAAGCACAACTGCAAGAGACTTTTATTGCTCAAGCACACAAGCAAGATATTCAAACAGAATTACAAAGAAATTTGTTTGAGGTTGAACACTTGATATACAATCAGTGGTGTTCACAATACAAACCAGATACAGACTCTAGAATTCTAAGATATGAACTTTGATAAGAAATTCTAGGTGAACTTTAGATGCAGAACAATTTCAACAAAGTTTGGCACTTGTAAATTGTTGTTGAGTCTTGTATATGTGTGTGTCTGCATATCCGAACAACAGGTCTTCACTCCTTTATATAGAGGTGTGAAAGATACGTTGGAAATTGTCAGCACATCAAAAAGAGTCGTTTGAAGCTTGATCAAAATCACTAATGATCTTTTGCTTGATATGGTTATTGTCCTATGAAGGATCAATTTCAAATTCATTCCAAGTTTGAAGGGACACTAGTGCAGGCATAGTTGTTTTTCTTGTCTTGTTGCAGGGACAAAACAGAGTAGTGGAGATAGTGGTTGTACAGTTCGTACAATTGTCCTTTGTCAACTCTCTCCAACGTAAAAGCATCCAATGCCTTCAAATCCATTTGAAT
>Ga0315914_1001143_pt1 | contig 38544 bp, 21 predicted proteins | sample MpolenodulesMG_FD_203920 | JGI IMG/M metagenome (GOLD analysis project Ga0315914, IMG submission 203920) | Medicago polymorpha root nodule microbial communities from Los Angeles, California, United States - elongated nodules | ecosystem: Host-associated > Plants > Roots > Nodule | place: USA...
AACACAGGTTTTAGACCATTAGAACAATCATCAAATCATATTCTGAAATAAATAGAATACATGGTTTGACATGCATGTATGAACCTACTCAGAGCTGGAGACACTCGTATACCTACATGGACCCTAGCCCCTTCCAGCTTTCTATTAAATGTTTTACACCTCTAAATCTAATATTTACGCATGTTTCACATACAACTCTATTATTGTCTTATTAACTAATCTACTACAATGAACTAAAGGAGGGAAAGAAGATAAAAATGAAGGAAGTTCTCACAGCCATGTAACTTAACAAGGTAACAAACTTATAAATTACATGTAAGTTAGCTCAAAAAAATCTTTTGCACTCCAAAGAAAACGAGGAAACAAGTAATTAATTGATGCACACAGTTGAAATGTGCAGTTCATCTTTTTCTCTCATGTTTGTTATTTATTAGTGATTAGTGATGGAGTAAATACTCAAACTGATCCATCATAAAAGATACTGAGTGTGACTTGATCGCTAAGAAACGCAAAATACCAATTTGGTCTTTATAATTTTTACAAGTGAGTCAAATTAGCCCTTTTTAGAATATATTTTTTTCGAGACATTTTTAGTCTAGGGCCTAATTCGATCAACATTGATTCGTATTCGCCATTTCTAATCCAAATTGGTGTGCTAATCATGGTCCCTCGTGACGTTAAATTCCTAGCTCGGCACCTACACCTACCCCGTAGTAAGTAACATTTACAAGAACAAAAATCATAAAGAGCATAACGAACCAAGTCAGCAGCAAGCATATTGCTATTCAACTGCACAACTTTCAGTGGAACTTTGCATAGCTCAAGGAGTGAGTTCACTTCCACATATATCTGAAAAATCAAATATCAAGATATAAAATCAAGAAATAGCTAGATTTATATACAACTGAACCAACTGAAATGAACTAAATCAATTAAAAAAACATGAAAATTGAAACACTGTAAACAAAAAAGCACTGAAAATTATAATAGAAACTGAAACAAGGGAATGCACCTGTTGGCATAGTTCACGACTCGGCGCGAGAACAAAAACATTAGGAGCTAGCTTCTTTCTATCAACATTAGCAGTAAACAGTTTATGAAGCAATGGAAGAAGATAAGCAAGTGTTTTGCCAGAACCGGTTTTTGCACGAGCAACCACGTCTTTACCTTCGAGAATCAATGGAATCGCAACGTGTTGAATTGGAGTAGGTTTCTCAATTCGTTTCTTCAGTAAAGCGCGAACGAGACGTGCGTCTAAACCTAGCTCTTCAAAGCTTTGGTCCTCGTCTACTTCTTGTTCTGTATGCTCACGAGTGGTTTCATTCGCGTTTACGGTTGCTCCGGCGGCCATTACTGGTTGCGGCTAATAGAAGGGATAGGTCGTTCGGAAATTGAAAGTTTACCGGCGAAATGTAAATGCGGTCTCGCCGAGAACGAAGAAGACGAAGCTCTGTTAACTTTAGGTCAGTGCTGCCTCCTTTGTTTGTTTGATTTGTGTCATAGTTTTTGTTTGGGCCTAGAAAACAAAACCAAAACTGTATCCTTCATACCCCCAACAATTAGACCTTTACCCCCAACAAGTTTAAATTTTTTTAAAAATAACCACATTTTGTCCGCAACGTTTTAGAAAAACCACTTTGTTTCGAGCATTCTACAAAGGGATGAGAGTGGGCGATGACGAGTTACTTTTATTTAAATAGATCAGATTTAGTTAAACAGATAAATAAAGTTTGAATTTGACGTATTATATGTTAAAGGCTCTATTTTAAACTTGTGTTGATATTTTTAAACTCTAATTAAGCTTATTGAGATGTTTAAAACCTTGCTATATGTAAAGGCTTTGAAAAAACACATTTGACTAACTTCTAAGGCGGATAACATAAATAGCCTAAGTTTTGTGTTAACACTTCGTTTTATGAACTATTTAATTTACACACACCGTACTTTGTTTTGATTATAGATAGATAGATATGATGGTCTCACATGCTTGATAAATTTTATTTTTTTTTAACAAAAGTAAACAATATTCATTCATTCAAATTGATGGAGTACATCGATATAATACAAATTCAAATTCGCTAAAAACAAAAAGGATGAATCTGTGAACAAACTCACAGCATCCATGTTAATAGCATAAAACGACAAAGTACATATGCCTACAAATATGACTATATTCATGTCTTCGAAATACTCATGTCTTCGGATTTGCAACGTTGACGACGCCAAAGTTATTGTCATTGATCGGATCTGCAGTTGCTCAAAGCTAATCTTTCAACCTGAATCAAATAAATCCCGCACTAAGACGAGAAATCAAAAACACACTGCACAAAAACGGGAAATCAAAACAAACAAAGTCGTTCAGAGACGACGAAATTACAAAAACAAACGAAAGAAAACAGAAAATACGTGAAATCACTTATTCAATTAGGATATAGAAGGAAAAACAATTCGGAGGGGTGATTTTTGGGTCAAAATTGACCCTAAATCACCCCTCTGAAAAGAAGAAGAAGAAAGAGGTGACGGTTAAGGTTTGAAAAGAAGAGAATAAGAGAATAGTACTTTTTTATAAATTGAAAAATGCCTCATAAATTATTTAGAGAGCATAAGTCTAGTATGTTTAAATAAATAGGCTTTTTAGAGAGCCTCTTTGGAGCAAGGAAACCAATTGAAAGTGTAAACCATCAATTTAGTCGGTGTTTTGTGTGATCTGGCATTATACATGTATCAGTTTGTGGTATTTTGTTTTTTGAAAAAATATATTGGATTGCGATTGTTGAACATAACATTAGTTTCTAGCTTAATTTTAATATGAAAACAAGCAAAAGAATAAAACTTTATATACTTTTTAAATAGGTTTTTTCTTTTGATTATCGTGTTATCGATACATAATTTATTTTTTGTCATTTCGCAATTATTAATCTTCGTCTAAAATCATTTATGGCTCGCAAGGTGAGATTCCCCCTCCAACCTTGCATTGTTTAAGGAGCTTGAAATCTTAGATGTTTGTATAAAACAATTTTAGCAGTTTCATCATAAAACAATTTGTTTTCTCAAAAAAAAAAGTCATAAAACAATTTGTCATTTTACCCCGTTATTGAATTTAAATATGAGTCATAACAAATTCAAAGGAAATATTCTTTTAAAGTTAATAGGTTAAATGTAGAAATTTTTTGTTGGAATTCGTACATTGAATTTAATTTTTTAACTTTTAATTAATTAAATGCACAAAAATTTAAGAGAATATTTCTATTTTTGGATTGCTTAACATGTGTCTTTATAGCACAGGTTAGCATGACTCTTTGTTGTAATAAATACGTCTGAATTTCGTTTTTTTTTACTTTGATTAATTGAATGCACAAAATTCAATGGGATTTTTCTATTTTTGAATTGATTAACATGTGTCATTAGAGCACAAATTAGCAAGACACTTTGATTAATTAGAAACCATCACTTAAGTCTATTTCTTGATGCAAAAAATAAAATAAAAAAGGGTCAGGTTAACCAGTGCTCCGAGACACTAATTAAGCAGTTAAAAATGGTAAGAAAAAACAAATTCAACATTAAAAACAACACTTTTTCAAGTTTCAAAAAATAAAATACACAAGTTCCGAGATAACATTTCCTTTTATAATTCCTTAACCAATACCTCGCGTACATCGCTTAACATTTCCCAATAAAAACAATACTTAGCTTATAAAATGTACTCCCTCCGTTTCTAAATAGAAGCAAAATTGATTTTTAGGTTCATTCAATCAATGATGTATGTGATTCATATTATGGGTCACATACATCATTAATTGAATGAATTTAAAAAGTCAATTTCCCTTACCTCTACGAAGGAGGGAGTAAAATCTATCTTGACCCCCTATTGCTACAGCATAAATATTGCAAAGTTACCCCATAAGCTCACACGCCTTTACCTTCATCCTAGACTCACAAGCTCACACTTTCTGTTCTTAGTTCTTACCGCGAAATTTTTTCAGATTTTCCATTTCGCCCTGCACACAGAAAATAGTACATTCCCTGTTCTTTCACACTTTCTACATTTCTCATCTCTTTCTTTAAACCTCACTCATCACCCACCAAACCACCGTCACCAAATCAACCGGCGGCACAAATCCCCATAACCGCCAACCTACCAATCCATCGTCGGATCTCGGTCCAGCTCACAACATCAATGCTCACATTTCGCCATCAGTAACTTCAACACAACAGTTTAGGGTTAGGGTTTCTTCCGAAGAAGATAGAAATGATGGAGTTTCAAAGGTTCTAGGGCGCGGTTTCAAAGTGGGTGATTTGGTTTGGGGAAAAGTGAAATCTCATCCATGGTGGCCAGGGTACATATGCAATGAAGCTTTTGCATCTTCTTCAGCACGACTTGGCAAGAAAGAAGGGTGTGTGTTGGTTGCTTTTTTCGGTGATGGAAGTTACAGTTGGTTTGATCCAGTTCAGCTTATCCCCTTCGATGAGAATTTCGCTGAGAAATCGAAGCAGGGAAAATTTAAATCTTTTTCCAATGCAGTGGAAGAGGCTGTTGAAGAAGCTAGTAGGAGATATGCTCTTGGTTTAATGTGTAGATGTAGGAATTTTGGGAATTTTTGTCCAACCGAGGTTGAAGGGTATTTTCATGTTCATGTGCCAGATTATGATTCTGGAATCTATTCCATAGCTCAGATTAGGAATGCGAAAAACGGTTTTAGACCCTCCGAAACACTTGCTTTCATTAAGAAATTGATTGTTGCTCGACATGGCTGTGATGACAAATGTTGCAACTTTGCTAAGAATAAGGCTGCTGTGTTTGCTCTTCGACAGGCAGTGTTTGAGGTGCATGATGAGAGTAATGTTGAGGCGGTTAGAGTGCAGCCACCGCGTACTTATGATCCCCAAGCTAATCAGCTTGTTCAGCCTGTAATATATTCTAAAGCTCATACCATGAATGAAAAAAATGGTTTTAGACCCGCTGAAACACTTGCTTTCATTAAGAAATTGGTCGTTGCTAGACATTGTGTTGATCGCAGAAGTTGTAGCTTTGTTAATAATAAGGCTGTTGTGTTTGCTTTTCGACAAGCAGTGTTTAATCTGCATGGTGAGACTTATGTTGAAGCTCTTGGTGTGCCGCCATTGCGCCATTGTAATCCTCAGACTAATCCACTTGTTCAGCCTTTGAGTCATCCTGCTAACGGTATACACTCTTTACCATTTTCATTAGGTTTGACTCCCATTTGCATATTTGGTTAGATTAGTTTTCAAGTCAAAGGTTTTGAATTCATGTTCTTTGATTTCCTTGTTTAATCATCTAATCAGTTAGATATTTATATTCTAGTAAATATAAGAGGGAATTTTTAATTACAGTACAGATTACAGAATCTTTGTTGGCACACGAAATTGCAAAAATCTCATGCTGTTTTCAATATTTCCTACACAAATCTTTGGATACAGACAACAGATTGAAAACAATGTGGTAGTTTTGAATTAACAGTGGAAACAGAAAACGAAAATAAAAAACATTTTCTCAAAGTATTCACTAAAAAGGTTGCAACCACATAGGACATAACAGAGCATGTTTTCCCTTTCCTTTTTGTTCACTTTTTTTTTTTGAAGGACTTTTTGTTCACTTGTTAACTGCTAAAGGCTACCTTAATCTTAGCCTTTTTATATTATCCCTTTACCCTTCGAGATGCCGAATACTTACTTGAAACCATGCTATGGGAATCTGTATAACTTCCTAAGTTTCAGCTAAATCAATAAATAAATATTTAGACAAACAAATTGTGATTATCTTTATTCAATTTTGCCCCACTAATGTAGAAGGGTACTTTTATGTTCACATGCCAGACTATATCCTTGGAATCTATTCTGAAACTCAGACTGGAAAGGAAAAAAATGCACAGGAAGTGTGTTCGGAACCAAAGCACAAGAAGCGTAAGGGTAAGACTAAGGCCCTAACATTTGTTAGTAGAGATACTTTTCCCAAAGATATTTTGAAAGTTTATGGTGATGAGAAACAAAAGATGAAATTAGCTGTAATATGTGGGAGAGTTAGCTTGACTTCTGATTGTTGGACTGCATGCACCAATGAAGGTTTTATTTCGTTAACTGTTCATTATGTTGATGTGAATTGGAAGTTGCAGAGTAAGATTTTGGCATTTGCCCACATAGAACCCCCACATAGTGGGCGAGATTTAGCACTAAAGGTGCTGGAAATGTTAGATGATTGGGGCATTGAAAAGAAAGTTTTTTCCATCACTTTGGATAATGCATCTTCAAACAATAGTATGCAAAACTTTTTGAAAGAACGTCTAAGGTTGTCAAATAGTTTGTTGTTTGATGAAGAGTTTTTTCATATAAGATGCCCAACTCACATCATGAACCTCATTGTTCAAGATGGACTCAAAGTAGTTAGTGATGCATTCCATAAGATTAGACAAAGTGTGGCTTATGTTAGGGAACAAAGTAGAACGCTACAATTTTTTGAACGCGTTAGGAATGTTGGTGATATTGATACAACAATCGGATTGTGTTACTAGATGGAACTCCACTTTTATAATGCTTCAGAGTGCGATTAATTATCTTCGTGCTTTTTATAGCTTAAGTTCGCGCGATTCAAATTTTAAGTGTTGTCCTACAAGTGATGAGTGGAGAAGGGCTGAAACAATGTGTGATATTTTAAAGCCATTTTACAATATTACAAACTTGATATGCGGCTCTTCATATCCTACATCAAATTTGTACTTTGGAGAAATATGGAAGTTAGAGTGCCTTATAAGATCTTATTTGACAAATGAAGATTTTTTGATTCAAAACATTGATTCAAAACATGGCTGGAAGTAAGAAGGAAACATTTGATAACTATTGAGTGACTACACTGTGGTCTTCGCATTTGGGGCTATTCTTGACCCAACCAAAAAGTTTAACTTTTTGAAATTTGCTTATCAAAAACTTGATCACTCACTAGTGAGGAGAAGTTGAAAATGGTTAGGATGACTTTAGAGAAGCTTTTTGCCGAGTATGTCAAAAATGGGATTCCTTCTAATCTGAGCTCTTCTCAAGTCCAACCTAGCTATGGAGGAGGAACTCGAATTATGTCATCTTCATATGATGTAAGTTCATATATTTTTTTCTTTATTCTATTTCTTTTATTAATTATTTTGTTTTTGTTTATATGAATATTTTGTAACTTGGTTGGGTTGGATCATTTGCGAGAATTTGAATATTATGAAAGCCAATCAAGTACTAACATTGGAAAATTTGAACTTGATACTTATTTAGAGAGTTGCAGATGCCTCAATCAGCAGAATTTGATATCTTGGCTTTTTTGGAAGGAAAGAAGTCGTAGAAATAGAATATAAAAAATGACCCGCAACTCATCTAAATAAGTATCAAATTCGTATTTTCCAATGTTAGCACTTGATTGGCTGTCATATTCTTCAAATTCCTACAAATGATCCAACCCAACCAAGTTACAAAATTTTATACAAACAAAAACAAAATTAATAAAAGAAATAGAATATATAAACTTACTTCATGTGAAGATGACATAATTCGAGTTCCTCCTCCATAACTAGGTTGGACTTGAGAAGAGACCGGATTAGAAGGAATACCATTTTTGACTTACTCAACAAAAAGCTTCTCCAAAGTCATCCTAACCATTTTCAACTTCTCCCTCACTAGTGAGTGGATCAAGATTTTGATAAACAAATTTAAAAAAGTTAAGCTTTTTGGTCGAATCAAGAATAACCCCAAATGCACATCGTAGTCACTCCAATACTTGTCAAATTTTTACTTCATACTTCCAGCCATGTTTTGAATCAAAAGATCTTCACTTGTCAGATAAGATCTTATAAGGCACTCTATCTTCCATATTTCTCCAAAGTACAAATTTGATGTAGGAAATGAAGAACCAAATATCAAGTTTGTAATATTGTAAAATGACTTCAAAATATCACACATTGTTTCAGCCCTTCTCCACTCATCACTTGTAGGACAACACTTAAAAATTGAATCGTGCAAACTTAAGCTATAAAAGGCATGATGATAATTAATCGCACTCTGAAGCATTATAAAAGTGGAGTTCCATCTAGTAACACAATCCGATTGTTGTATCAATATCACTAACATTCCTAACACATCCAAAAAATTGTAGTGTTCTACTTTGTTCCCTAACATAAGCCACACTTTGTCTAATCTTATGCAATGCATCATAACTACCTTGAGTCCATCTTATATGAAAAAAAAACTCCTTCAAACTATTTGACAACCCCAAATGTTCTTTCGAAAAGTTTTGCATACTATTGTTTGAAGATGCATTATCCAAAGTGATGGAAAAAACTTTCTTTTCAATGCCCTAATCATCTAACATTTCCAGCACCTTCAATGCTAAATCTTGCCCACTATGTGGGGGTTCCATGTGAGCAAATGTCAAAATCTTACTTTGCAACTTCCCATTAACATCAACATAATGAGCAGTTAAAGAAATATAACCTTCATTGGTGCATACAGTCCAACGATCAGAAGTCAAACAAACTCTCCCACAAATTTGAGCTAATTGTGATCTTTTGTTTATCATCACCATAAACTTTCAAAATATCATTGGCAGAAGTATTTCTACTAACAAATGTTAAGGCCTTAGTCTTACGCTTCTTGTCCTTTGGTCCAGAAGACACTTATCGTGGGTACCGGTGGAATTTCCCTAGCTTGGCTCTCAATTTCCCATCAACACACATTTCATGACTACTACTATCATTTAATATTTCAAGCACAAACAGATTGTAATTCCTACAAAATTATAATTTCGGTTCAAACATAACAAGATTATCTAAAAGATAACTCAAACAACGAAGTTTTTAATAGAAATGTAGTTTCTTATTCCTACAAAATTAATATTGTACTGTGGCATGATCCCATTCTTGTATAATCGACAAATAAGTCAATTTTGGGCTATTAAAGTTTTTAATAGAAATGTAGTTTCTTATTCTATTTTATTTTTTAAGTTTGCAAATAAGAGTGGCTTACTTGAGTCCCAGACAAATAAGTTCCTAACATTGTAAATTGAAAAAAAATTGACTTTAAGAGGTTTTTAATTTTTTTGACTCAAGAAGTTTATGCAAATTTATGAGGTTTGTTGGTTGAATGTAAATTTGTGATTATTCTGTAAGTTTATGCAATTTATTCATTCACTTATTTATGGATGTTTTTCTTTTAGGGGAATTATGTATGGATGTTAATTACTGCCAGATTGCTCATGTCTAGTTATTCTAGAATGTTTTGTTGGGATAACTTAAAAGAAAGAATTACTTGTGCCTAATTGATATGTTTCTAATCCTTTTTTTATGATGGTTATTATGCTTTGTTCTCCAGCTCCTTCGAATAGTCCAGTAATGCTGGAAACGTATCAAGGTGAAGCCGTGGAGAAGCATGAAGGCACATGGTCTACAAACCAGGATGGTGTAGCTTCAGCTAAAATATCCAAAGTAGCTTTTGATGACAAGGGAAAAGAATCTTCAGAAGAAAAGACCAAGAGATTTGAAACCGTTGACGCTGCTAGTAAAAGGCCATTGGTTATGGCATTGCCAAACCTAATTCGCGAGACATCTCATTGTATCCATCTAAAAAGCAAAAATTCTATTGATGTTAAACATGATGGAAATGTAATACTATTAGTACCTCGTGATGGAGGTGAAGCCATGGAGAAGCATGAAGACACGTGGTCTATAAACCAGGATGATGTAGTTTCAGCTAAAATATCCAAAGTAGCTTTTAAAGACAATGGCAAAGAATCTTTAGAAGAAAGGACCAAGAGATTTGAACCTATTCTTGCTGCTAGTAAAAGGTCTTTGGTGATGGCATTGCCAAACCTAATTCACGAGACATCTCATTGTATCCATCTAGAAAGCAAAAATTCTATTGATGTTAAACATGATGGAAATGTAATACTATTAGTACCTCGTGATGGAGGTGAAGCCATGGAGAAGCATGAAGACACATGGTCTATAAATCAAGATGGTGTAGCTTCAGCTAAAAAATCCAAAGTAGCTTTTAAAGACAATGACAAAGAATCTTTAGAAGAAAGGACCAAGAGATTTGAACCTATTCTTGCTGCTAGTAAAAGGTCTTTGGTGATGGCATTGCCAAGCCTAATTCACGAGACATCTCATTGTATCCATCTAGAAAGCAAAAATTCAATTGATGTTAAACATGATGGAAATGTAATGCTGTCAGTACCTCATGATGATGTGCTGAAGAAGATAAATGTTCAAAAGCGACCTGCAGATGATTTGAACTCTGAGTTTTCTGCTGTTGGTGAAAAAAGAAGAAAAAAAATAACCTCAAGCATTGTGGAGAAACCTTCTACTTCTGAAAAATCTGCACATCTGTCAGGCAAGGTTGATGTTTCAGACAGTAAATTTCTGCGTGTGTGTAGAAGGCTTCTTTATGAATTGAAAGGTATTGCTTTAGATCCTTTTCATGGTGTTAAAATAAAGATCCATTCAATTGTTATCAAGTTCTTTTTGCGGTTCAGATCTCTTGCTTGCCAGAAAAGTTTGCTTTTATCGCCACCAACAAAGAATGAAGCGCCTGAAGTCCGTGCTACTAAATCTCCTTCTGATGATCATGCCAGTGCTTCACCACGTATGAAGCCTGTAAAACACATTGTTCAAACTGATAATCCCAGTAAAGCTGCGCGAAAAAGGGCAGCCACTGATCGCCAAGAAGAAATCGATGCAAAGAGATTGAAGAAAATGAAGGCATTAAAGGCTAGTGATGCTGAGAAGAAGGCTGCTACCCAACCTCCACCCAAAGTAGTTAAACCAGGCTCATCCGGGAAAGTGGAACGGCCAGCTAAGCGGTTTGAACCGGCTGAACTGACAATCAAATTTCCTCCTATGACATCGCTTCCATCTGTTGCAGAGCTGAAGGCAAGGTTTGCTCGTTTTGGGCCTATTCACCAATCAAGTCTTCGTGTCTCTTCTAAGACCTCTACATGTCGAGTTGTATTCTTTCGCAAGATCGATGCGCAAGCAGCACGTAAATTTGCTGTAGCAAATCATTCCTTATTTGGCAATGCAGGTGTGAGGTATTTCCTTAAGGAATTGGAGCTTTCTTCGCCTAATATCTCTGAAGTTGCAGAGGCCAGTGAAGACATTAGTGCCAATAAGGCACAACACATTAACGACCCTGCAGTGGTTCAGCAACCCCTTCCACAGCCAATGATCCATCTCAAATCCATCCTGAAGAAGAAATCTAATAGGGATGTGTTAGGCCAGGGAACCCGTAAACGGACACAACGTGTAAAATTCATGTTAGCCGGGGAAGAAAGCACTTTGGGTAATAGAAATAACTCCAACTCTGATGATGGTAGTGCTAGTGCACATTCTGGCGTTGCTATGGATTTTAATACTAAGAACTTTCAAGAGGTCATTTCTCAACCATCTTTGTCCATTCTTCCATTTCATACCCAGTCTGCTAAACCCACACAGCATAATTTGCATAATTTCGAAATGGCGCCGATAAATACTCCCAATTTTACAAGCACGGGTGCATCAACTACGACAACTACAGTTGATATATCACAGCAGATGATGGTTCTTTTGACAAGGTGTCACGGTGTTGTTACTAACTTGACGGGTTCAGGCTATAAACCCTACCATCCACTATGATAAAGTGACATCATTTAGATTAGTTTACCAAATCCAATGCAAGAAAAATGCGGACAAGGTTGATTGTGGAGTATTTACTCGAGGAAATGCAAGAGAAGTTTAATCTTTGTTCAAGCATTTTTTTTGTTTTTTTTAGGGGTTTGGTCTTATGAAATGTAAATGTACTCTACATTGAAAATGACATCTTAGTTATTTTATACGTGCCTTTCTTTTCTTTCCTTAATTATTTACTCCAATCATTTTCAATGTCGGAGTTTTTTCCTGCTTCTCATGTTCTTTTATGGAAATAGTTTCAGAACATTAATATTAACTCCCCTAAAATAAAAATTAAATGATATTAACTGTTTATTAAGTTACTAACTCACTAGTTAGGTTTATTGAAGGGGTTAGGTCTGTGAGTTCAGACTCGGAGGTACCAACATTTAGTTTTTTTTAAGGAAGATACCAACATGTAGTGTTTAATATCAAATTTTAAACTTAATATTTTTTATGTCATGATTTAATATCTTTTGAGAATTTTAGATGTTAGAACATATTTGAATGGCTGACCGCCAGATTCTGTGGCAAATTATGGTTTTTACATACTAAACATTATTCTTGTTTTCTTGTGTGACCTTGATTAATGGTTATGCTACAATCAGTTCTACTCAATGCTTTTAGTTTTAGCTGTTCTTGACATTTTGCTCCATTTGTTCACAAACCAAAAGTAATTTACATTTCTAAATGTCTGGTTTGAAGGTGAATTTTAATAAAAGTATGCTGGTTGGAATTAATATAGCGGAGTCGTGGTTGAATGAGGCGGCGTCAATTTTAAATTGTAAAGTGGGTAAGGTGCCTTTTTTGTATCTGGGCCTCTTTATTGGTAGTAATCCGCGTCGGTTAGCGTTATGGGATCTTGTGGTGCATAAAATTAAGTCTAGGTTGTCGGGGTGGCAAAGTCGTTTTCTCTCTTTTGGAGGCCGGTTGGTTCTTCTCAAGTATGTCCTGACCTCGTTACCTGTCTATGCTCTTTCCTTCTTCAAAGCTCTGTCAGGTATCATCTCTATCATTGAATCTATTTTTAATAAAAAAAATTGGGGAGGGAGTGAGGATAACAGGAAAATTTCCTGGATTGCTTGGAGCTCTGTCTGTTTACGTAAGGAGTATGGAGGGTTGGGGGTGAGGCAGTTAAGGGAATTTAATAGCGCGTTACTAGGGAAATGGTGTTGGCGGATGTTGGTGGATAGAGATGAGTTTTGGTATAGAGTGTTAGTGACGTGGTATGGCGAGGAGGCAGGGAGGTTGGAGGTAGGGGGCAGGAGTGATTCTTTTTGGTTGAGGGAGATAGCGAAGATTAGGGATGGGATAGGCGACACAGAGGGTGGTTAGTTTGCAGAGAGGGTGTCGAAAAGGGTGGGGGACGGAACTAGTACATTATTTTGGTATGATAGGTGGTTAGATGATGTTCCGCTTCGCTCGCGGTTTAGCCGCCTATTTAATTTATCGAATAATAAATTATGTACGGTGGGTGTCTCATTTGTTTATGCATTGCGACAGCTACATGGCTTTATGGCGGCACATCAGGTCGTGGATTGGTGTTTCAGGTGTCGAACCTTATGATATAAGTGAGCATCTCTTTCAGTTCATTCATTTTACAGGGCATTCTAGGAAGCGAAAATCATTCCTTCAGCTAGTTTGGCTTCTTTGTGTCTGGATGGTGTGGAATGCACGTAATAATAGAATATATAATAACATCCATACCACCATAGAAAAAATATTAGAAAAGGTTAAATTTCAATCATTGTGGTGGCTTAAGGCTAATAATGCCAATTTTATGCACGGCACATAGATGTGGTGGTCGAACCCTTTGTTATGTTTGGGTATCGACTGAATGTAGACTTGTAAATATTGTATGATTGTTACTCTTTAGGGGTGGCCCTTTAGTACATCTTGTACTGAAGTGGATGCACTGCCGGTGTTAATATATTCCATTTTTATGTCTTCAAAAAAAATTTACATTTCTATATTTTTATTGATGAATAGTCTAAAACTATATTATATGTAAATAATGAAGAATATAAAAGTCCATCTTTCCACTAGTTTTTTTTTTTTTTTTTTTAATAAAAAGAATATAAACTTTTGGTGACTTTTTTCTTTTCAATTTTACTCTTACTTAAACGATTTTATTTACAATTTATTCATTAGTTATTTAATTAAATAATCAAAATTTTCAAATATGTATACTTTCATATAGAAAGATACTACTTTTGACATAATATTTTTTCTTCTAAGGTTAGCATTCGTTTAAACTTTTTTTTACGATTTTTTCTCCTTACTAATCAAAATAAAAAATTGAGCCAAAATGCAAAATATAAAAATACTTCAATTTCCATGTGGGAATAATGAATAACTGGCAGAGCATAGATACAAACTACAAGATTACAAGATTAAAACAAGAAAATGTAGCATTTAATTAGAAACGTGACTACAATTGTTCTACTCAATAAGGTTAATTATGCTCATTGTTTGATGTGTTATGACAATATGACATTGTCGTTCCACAATGCTTCTTGGGTTTGTTGAAGTTGGTGTAGTATCTGCTCCACAATTGGTTGTGTTTCAACATTTGAAGGAGAAGGGGATGGAAATGGAGATGGAATGGTGTCCCTATAGAGAAGAGGGTGAAAACTTCCATCCCATGAGTTAGAAGTGTAAAAGATGCTTCTTCTTTTCCTCTTTTTTGATAAATTAACACTTTCTTTAATTCGAATGAAATGCTTTTGAGCATGGCTAGCAACTTGAGTTGAGGTTTTTGTACCAACATGTTCTGCAATCTTTATCCATTTCCCCTTGCCACTGTTGCCATACTTCTCGAACCCCTCTAGAAATAACCTATAAATAACAAGTTACAATGTTTAAGTGAATGAAAACAATATATAAATTTGTTAGTCAATAATATAATACTTCACTCAAATTTTTCACCTTAATTAGTTTATCAAATGAGAATTCTTTGTAAATTTAAATCTATGCGAGAAATAAAATACAGAAAAACCAAATCTATTTGTTTTTTTTGAAGGAAACCAAAGCTAATTTTATTAGAGGAGAAACCAAAACTAATTGTTAGCGTCAAAGTACATAGACAATTAGTTCTCTTTTGTCTAATTTGTCGTACCTTTCTTTTTAGTCCAATAGAAGGAATCAAGTAAAGAGTATAATGGCACAACAATTATCAACCCAAAGAAAAAAATAAAGATCTACATAGGAAAAATCTACATAAATTACATATTTAGTCTCTTGCGTTTATTTTAGGGTTTAAAGTGATCATCTACATTTAAAATATTTTAAGTTAGTTTCTTCTGTTATTAACATCAAAATAAGTTCATCTTTTCCGTCAAATTTTAAGTTAATTATATTTAAAACATCCGTGTAGATAACGGAAGTATAATAAAATAAATCGTCTTTTACGAAATTCTCATGCATAGACTCATTCAAGTACATGAACACAAATATTTAAAGTTAAAAAATCAAACAAATTCAAGTGCAAGTTAATTAATTTCTCAAATAATTATAAGTATATACCTGTGCTGTTCTTCATCCCAATGATACTGCCCTTTCTTGATCTTGTTCTTAAGTGGAGGAGCTTTGTTTTCATCAGTTGAAGCATTCTCTTTTGAAATAAAGCCATCTGAGTGTGTTGGAAACTTGACATGATCAGCATCAATGAAGGCTAAGCCATTATCATATGTGTTTTGGTAGTTCTGCGGATTTGAAGAATAAAGATACATTCTTGAATTCTCTTTTGTTTGTTTGTTGCCTTCGGAGTTGAAGGGTTTCTAACGAGGTTTCTCTTCGAATATTTCAAGGTCTCACAAGTTTCTCTGCATCAGAAAGATGGTATATTATTTATATAGCATGTATATAGTTTAAATTATATACTTGTTCCGTACGTAATGTCACGTATTTTTCTCTAGATCTGTTGCGTTGGTTCAAACAGACGTTTTTTTCTCTCTCTTAATTAGACTTTTGATCCTTTAATTAATAAAAGTTTCGTTTTGGTCCCTTAAATATACTTCCGTTAGCCAATTTAGTCTCTCTCCGTTAATTTTAACCGTGGTCCACCGTAAACCTTATTAATTTATTATATTTTAACCATTTGATCTTGTTTTAAGAAGAAGACCGTTAGATCATGCAAGTCTATTATACCTTAAAGTGAACCATCAACACTCAAATTTTTTTCCTTTTCTTCTTCATCTTCTCCTCTCTTGTTCATCATCTTCATATACCTTCATCGAAATATACCAAAATAACCCAAAAAACACTGAAATTTGCATTCAATTAAACACATATTTCTCCAAATGATTATTTTCATGTTTTTTATTTTCAAAACTATACATTAAATGGAACCATGAATGGATATCAAGATTAAATAACCATAAACAGAAAGTGCTTATTTCATGAACTTGTGATCAATTTAATTAAAAGAGGAAAAAGAGAGATTTTTATGAGGAAGAAGAACGAACAAAATGATGGGAACCATTTTTTTCTTTCCCAAAACCCCAAATTATCAATCTCCAATTAAAAGAAATAACAACCCAGATTTTAATTAAAAAAAAGTGGTTTTCATGGGATAAATAATTTTCAACATTTAATAATATATATATATATATTTTTTGGATTAGGAAAATTGATTTGAGGTTGGAAGGAGTTGTATGGCATGCAGTTTGATTGGAGTATGAGTGGCACGCGAATACGCTCCCAACACAACACATCACAATTAACAACATTGGCTAACTGTGATTAACGAAAATGCATATTTTGAAAGTTAGTAAATTACATGTTTTTGAATTCCTTCACAAATCAGTATCACTTCCTTGCCTCATCAACCTCTTTAGATCTCAATTTTTTTTTACCATTTTTCTCTAGTTTTTTTTTTTTTTAATCTGGATGCTTCTTTTTACATTGGTGATGACGTTTTATGTGACTGGATATGTGTTTTATTGAATGCAAATTTGATTGTGAGTTTATTTATGTTTTTATAAGGTTAAATTTTAGGGTTTTTTTGGGGTTTTTAAGGTTTGTTTTGATGAAGGTCTATGAAGCCTATGAAGAAGAGACCGGAAGATGAAGAAGAAAAGAAAAAAATTAAGTGTTGATGGTTCACTTTAAGCATGATCCAACGGTTTTCTTATTAAAAAAATATCAAATGGTTAAGATATAATAAATTAATAAGGTCTACGGTGCACAACCTACGATGTTAGTACAACTTATACATTTTGGGTTAAAATTAACGGAGAGAGACTAAATCGGTTAACAGAAGCATATTTAAGGGACCAAAACGAAACTTTTATTAATTAAAGGACCAAAACGAAACCTGAAAATTAATTAAGGGACCAAAAGTGTAATTAAGCCTTTTCTTTTTCTTTTCCTTCTTCTATATCTACATTTGGTCAAAATTATCTTTAGGGTTAATAGTGTTTTACCCCCTGTAATATAGGTCATTTCCGGTTTTACCCCCTGTAAAATATATTTTTTGGATTTCGTCCTTGTAATTTGAAGATTTTTGGTTTTGGACCTTCATGAATTTTGACTCTACAAAATCGAAGATATGGCAGGGGTAAATCGAAATTTGCTCAAATTAACAGGGAGGTAAACTGAAATTTGCTCAAATTACAAGGGGGTAAACCTAAATTTGCTCAAATTACAGGGAGTTAAATTTTCCATGAAGGTCCAAAACCAAAAAATCTTCAAATTACAAGGATGAAATTCAAAAAAAAAAAATTACAGGGAGTAAAACACTATTAACCCTTATCTTTAAACAAACTCATCCTTAATTTGGGGAAATTAAATTAAACTTTTAGGTTTATTGGTTTTTTTCCCCTATTGTTTTTTTTTGGTACATTTGTCCCCCTATTAATGTTACATCAAACTAACGAGTCTTTCCGCTCTTTTTGATATAGCGGAAATTTTACACGCGTTAGTGCAATAAAAAGAGCGGAAAGATAGACACATGAGTACACATGCTCGTTTTCTGCTAGTAATAATAAGGGAAATAGATTGCATTCAAAATACCACGTATCCTCTGTTAATGTACTATATGACGCATTCAAAAGTAAGAAAAAAATGGTCCTTCTGCGTAAAGTGTTTGAGAAAGTTTTTTTTCTTCTTCTTAAACAGGCAAAGAATCCTCTTTGTTTTAGTTAGAAACCTTTTAAAGCAATATGTTACTCATTCTTGGATTCCCTAACACGTTACTTTGATGCATTACACCAAATTCCTGGCCTTTCAGTGTAGGTTGCTCTATGCCATTAGCTCTGCTTTCCATTTCTCTCTCGTTTTCTCACTGGCACTATTCATATTACTAACTAGCAATTCAATTTATTACCTCTTTTTGACACAATGTCTCTCATACTATCGATAAGGGCTCTTGTCATGAACGTCTTTGTCAGGAGTTTTGTTTTGAATGCCAAAATTCCATTTAAAAAAAACAAGCATCTAAAAATGTAAATTAAATCATCATATGATATAAGAGTTTAAACCCAAAACTAATAAAAAAAAGTACTACTAGTAAATAACCAAAACCAAGTACTACTACTATAAACCTCTAAACCTAATTAAGAGTTTTTGTCAGGCAAGACACCCATCCAAGCAGGCGGTAACATTCCCGTTTGCTCATGGACAGTCTTAAACAAAGGTGGCAACATCTTGTAGACACCAGCAACTTCTTTCATACCAATGGCACCTTCACCATTATCGCCACCGTTAGTCCAAATACTAATCTTAGGCTCAAGTCCGCGTATTGCCTCTCCGTTAATCTTAGCAATCTCTTGAAACATGCCACCATTTATCATCAAGTAATCCCTTACAGCTGTGTAGTCGTTTCCAAGTGCATTAAGAAGTGTACTTACATATACCCCTTGAGCTTGTCCAAGTGACACAATTCCCTCTGCCTCCTTTTTCTTTGCATAAAGATCTGCTTCAGCTGCTTGTTTGCTAGCATAAAATGTTGCATCTGCCGATGCTTTCTGTGCTTCTGCCTCTGCCTTCTTCTCATACAGAATTGCTTCAGCCTCTTTCTATTTTTTGTACAGCTCCCAGTTTGCTTCTTGTACCTACACCATCCAAAGTTTTAATCACCGAAAATATAATAAAAAAATGAATGAAGTTATATATATTTGCATGGACTAAACTAACCTTGGTTTCATATTGAACACTAGCTTTGCTAAGGAACTCAGCTTTAAGCTTTTCAGTAGTAGTCAAAGCATTCATCCTCTCAACTTCACCTTGTAACTCAGCTTCCCTTAGAGCCACGGCCTTCTTCGCCTCAACTTCGGCCACCTGAGCCGCCTTGGTCCAAGCCGCTTTCTTCTTAGCCAACTCAGAATTAGCTTGAGCCACTTCAGCCTCTCTTTGATTCTCAAAAACTTTCACTTCAGTCCTCACTTTAATTCCCTCCTTGTCACCCTCTCCAGCCCTCTGCATCGCAATAACCTTTGTCTCTGCATCAATTTTCGCTGCATTCTGCAGCGTTTGTCCTTCCCTCAATTTTGAACCAATTTCACCTTTCATCTTAGCTTCTGCCACGTCAACCCTAGCTTGATTCTTGGCTTCCATCTGCGTCTTTTGACCCAAATATGAGAAATACTCATGACCGCGCACATCCACCAATTGCTTAACATTCGCATTGTAAATCAATAATCCGAATTGATTCAACTCAAGTTGAACTTTGTTGAATACTTCTTGTTTAAACTGTTTTGTTCCTCTGAAAACCTCCTCCATCGTCATGGAAGCAGCGAGGACACGTGTCTCCCCTTCGATGATTCCTTGAACAAGTTCATTAACATGATTGGAGTGTCTATCATGCGGTGAAATAAGTTTGGCGTATTTGATAAGGCTTTCCTTATCATCCACACGAGGACCGATAGTGAAGACAGCGGGGAGAACAAAAGGAAGTTTCTCGGCACTCATAGCTTGAACTTCGAAGGTGTAGTTTACCGGTGAGAGGTCCAGGACAGTGCAGGATTGACCGGGAATAATCCATGCTTTCTTTGCGAGTTTTATGTCTTTGATCAGAATACCTGTTATCACAAGGTATTCCGATGCTTTCGCCACCCGGTAAATTTTCATAGTTTTGATGACAAACTGAATTTGGTTACAAGAAAATTGAAACAACACGAGAGAGAAACGACGATTGTGAAAATCGATCAATACTGATTAAGTAACTGTGTTGTTGTTTATGGCCTAAGGTACTTGGTAGGCTTTGTTATATATAGAAATTTGTTAGGTTAAACCCAACGCGGTACGTAATTAAGGAAAGGAAAGTAGTGCGAAAGAGTGAATAGTTATAACTAGACTCTAACCCGTGCATCGCACGAATTTTGAAGAATATAAATATCATATTGATTATACATTCAATACTATGTTATGAAACGACTGCAAAAAGGATAAAAAAAATGCAAAATATACATCAATTTAAGCTATTAACTTTGTTTTCTTACCAAATAATATTATCAGTTGTGTTCCTGAATTTCTTCTTTGTTAATAATTGAAAAGAAATTGCAATCAGAAAAGGAACCGATAGGGCATTTGTGACTTTAAAAAAAATGTTTTAGTATGGTATATCAATTTTGGAAGCAACAATATATCAATCAAAATGAAAGTGGCTTAGTGATAAAAATTGTAAAGTGTAGACATATGGTACCGGTTCGATTCCTTACCCGCCAAAAAGGGCGGAATTAGGGTTAGGTCAGACTGTCTAACATTTATATATATAAAGATTTGTTATGAGATATCCTTTCTTTTTATTTTTAACAAAATCTCATTGATGTTTTTTAGGAGGTTATGTTATTTGGGTTAATCCAATCCATATAATATTCTGATTTTAGCCGATCCATATAATCAATATGGTTATGTTATTTGGGTTAATCCAATTCATATGATATTTCAATTATACTCTTAAAGATAATTTTTTCTTTCTATACTAACTAGCGAAAAAACGGACACGTAATGTTTGTAAATTATAAACGGTATATTATTATAAAATTTTGATTTTCATTAAAACTAAAAAAAATATAAATGTTTGTTGCTTTTAAGTTATAAAAAATCAAATTAATCATGATTATCTATTTCAACATACCGACAATAATACAATATAACAAAAAAAATATAATCTAAACTCTTTTTTTAATGACACCAACAAAAAATTTATTATAGAAAAAGTTGTTTAAGGGTATAAATAAAATGATTAAAAAGTAAGTATAAATATACTCATCTAGTTTGTTACACTTTTTAAATGATAAAGGAACAAAAAACAAAAACAAAAATATTCATTTGTTTTAATATTTAAATTTATTTTTATCTATTTGTTATACGTGCTATTTGTATTGAAAATTGATGGTGTTTTTGGAAAGAAAAAAATCCAACTCAAAAGTGCTGAAGAGGTAGTTTTATTTACAGATAGTATAAATGTTATATTGTTTGTATTATTAAAAAAGATAAGAATTGTAACAAAAAATAAATAAGAATACTTGTTATATTACATTATTGTTTTCATTGAAAAAGATAAATATGGTTTGTTGCGTTTGTTACATTTGAAATTCACAAAGTTTCTATAAAATTTCGTTGATATTCTACAAGCTAGCACAATAAAGAACGGAAAGACAGACACATGGGTGTCCGTCTTTTCACTAGTAGATATAATATTGTTACTTTTGTAATGAGATATTTCCTATTTTAATGAGATTTAATTTTTTGATTAAAATTTAAAATAATATTATTAAATGGTAAAATAGTAAAGAATATAGTTTAAATGAAGAGTAAAATAGGTAATAAAAAAGTCATCTCAAACTCATGTATTTGAAGCCTTTATATATATATATATATATATATATATATATATATATATATAGTATTAGATTCATGATAATTCGTTATACCTAGCCGGCCCTAATTTTCTAGTGAGAGAAATTCTAACTTCTCTTTAAACTTTCTTTCTCCTTCATTCATCGAGGATGTGTGATTTTAGGTCATTTTTTGACCTAGAATCACCCCTCTACATCTTTCCACCCCTCTTCTTTCAATCTAAATAAATGGTTTTCACATATATCAAGTTTTTCCTTTTGTATTTTTTGTGATTTCGTCATCTAAGTGCGGTGTTGTGTTGTTCGCCGTCTTGTGCGGCATTTGATTTCACGTCTTGTCGCGGTGTTCATTTAGTTCCTATTGAAAGATCGACATCAGTCAATTACAAATTCAATCAATGATTTGAGCGTCAACGTTGCAAATCCGGAAGCACGAGTATTTCGGTGACTTATATTTTATCATATTATTTGTAGGCATTTTGTGGTTGTATGCTATTAACTTGGGTGATGTGAGCTTATTCACCCTTTACGTTTTTAGCGATATTTGTATTTGATGTACTCTATCAATTTGAATGAATGAATATCGTTTTGTTTTTATCAACAAAAAAAAAGGTATAGATTCATGAAAATAGTCCTTGTGAGCTTAGCTCAGTTGATATGGACAATACATAATATATGCAAGGTCCGAGGTTCAAACCTCAACCACCATAAAAAAGAAAATTAGAATTTTTGGTTCACCTATTTTCACATTATTGCAATTTTGTTTTCAACTCATGGCTTGCCCAAGAAATGATGATATTATTTAACGCCAAAAAATGATGATTTTGTTCCCTAAAAAAAAGATGATTGTTGTCCTAATGTTGAATCTAAGTATCTAGCGCAACATATCACTTTAAAGATCAATATATCACTTGACAAAACTAAGCTACAATTTTTTTTTTGGTTTTATTGGTGGTTTCATTTTTTGTGGCTTAATTTTATTATGTATTTGAGAGTCGTTAAATAGTTTATTTATAGGTTTCTTTCATTCTCATGATTTCATTGGAATTGAGTTATAATTGTTGTTACTTTTTCTAAGTCTTTTTTCGGCACTTCTTATGTCGGGAGGATTTAGTGGTTTGGTTAATAATAAGTGAATATGTTAATTTCATTTTTTACTATCATTTTTTGTGGCTTAATTTCCTTATGTATTTGAGAATCGTTGAATAGTTTATTTATAGGTTTCTTTCATTCTCACGATTTCATTGAAATTGAGTTGTAATTGTTGTTACTTTTTCTAAGTCTTTTTTCGGCACTTCTTGTGTTGGGAGGACTTAGTGGTTTGGTATAAGCGAATATGTTAATTTCATTTTTTACTATCATTTATTGTAGGTTAATTTCCTTATGTATTTGAGAGTCGTTAAATAGTTTATTTATAGGTTTCTTCCATTCTCACGATTTCATTGGAATTGAGTTGTAATTGTTGTTACTTTTTCTAAGTCTTTTTTTGACACTTCTTGTGTTGGGAGGACTTAGTGCTTTGGTTAATAATAATATAATTGATTTTGACTTCTTCGAAAAAAAGATCAATATTTACTTTTTTGGCGCCAAATCATATCACCATTTTTAGGACAAAAACATGAGCTGGGACCAAAATTGTAACAACTGTAAAAATAGAGGACAAAAAAGTTTGATTATAAAAAGTGGACAATTTTCACAAACTTAATAAATAGGGGGACTGAAAATGCAATTAAGTCAATCTTTTATTATATAGAGATAGCTTTAAGATTAAGTTGAGTTAGCCCGTAAAAATAATTTTTTACTTAAAAATTAAATGTTATATTGTTGGTGTTATTATAAAAAGATAAAATTTATATTTTATTTGATATATTATTTGTGTCATTGAAAAATATAAGTATGATTAGTTATAATTTTTTTTTGAAAGAATGATTTGTTATAATTTGAAAGTCACAACTCACCAACATCTAAATTTTTCCTCTTTCAAAAAAAAAAATATATATATATTTTTTATAAAATCGAAAACATATATACTTAAACCTATATCAAATTGTGAAAGAAAATAAATAATTAAACACTTCAACAAAATATATAATTTAAATAAAATTCAAAATTATACAAAAAAAAAATTTGCTTATAGTTTTGATATAGGTTAGCACAATAAAAAATACAGACATACGGACATGAGAGTGCTTGTCTAGCATATAGTGAGACTTCAATTTCAACACCAATGGTTTATGAAGAAAAAAAACCTACCCCTCTCAATTTCAGGGTGATTAAGAAAATTAGTTAAATACCCTAAAAAATGGTTAAATGCAATTATTTTTCTATATTATTGTAAAACACAAGTTAGATTTAATAAAGTATATTTTTTGTTTTTTTTTTGTTGCAATATCTTTGTTGATATAATTAATATAAATAATTGGGTAAGATCATAATTTCCTTTAGCGTATTTTTTTAATCCATGTAAAAATATCAAATGTGACAAATATTGTGTGACAGATTGACTAAAAAACATTTTGAACGAGGTGAGTACATAGTTATTATTTTGGACTAAAAGTGAGCAAGTATTTATTTAAACGTGTTTATCATTAAATCATCCATGCATCTAAGTTATTAATTTCTCAATAATAATAATTTATTTTTTCGGACTGGGATTGCAAGTTTGGGATATTTCTGGTTCCTTTCATCTCATTCTGAGGACTTCCATAATGATGACATCTCTTTGAATTGGATTTGGAAAATGAAAGCTCTAGAGAAAATCAAATTGTTCTTTTGGGCCGCGAGTCATGAGTCGCTCCCCACTAAAGCACTTTTACACTGCCGTGATATGGCTTTGTCTCCTTTGTGCTATACATGTAATGATCGTGTTGAAGATGTACCAAAAAAAAATGATAATGTTGAAGATGTTTTGCACTGTCTTAAAGATTGCCCTCTTTATGCATGTATGTGGAGATCCTTGGGGTACAATAGTATTGCTTTCTTCCATGAGTTACACACTCACTTGTGGCTTAAAAACGATCTTCGTCTCTAGGACCCTCTTATTTGCGTGGCGAGCTTCTAGTGTATTTGGAAAGCATAGAATGTGATGTGTCTTGGTAATAAGCAGGTTAGATATCATTGATTACAACACATTGTTGGGAGCTATCTTAGTTCTCTCATGATGTCCTTGGGTGGCAGTGTTCTTTCTCGTTCGCAACAACGTAGGACATCTTGGCACCCTTCCCGTATGGGAGCTACGATTCTCAATGTTGATGGGAGCAGTTTTGGTAGTACCGGTCGCTTAGGCTTTGGAGGTGTTCTTCGCGATTTGGACGGTGCATGGCTTTGTGGATTCTTAGGATTTATCGGCATTTCAAATAATTTGCATGCAGAACTTCTTGCAATCATGCATGGTTTGAAGTTGTCATAGATAGAGGACACCAAAACATGATTTGTTATTCTGATTCCCTGCATGCTATAAACTTAATTCAATCTCCTCTCAATGCTTGACATGTTTATGTAGCTATCATTAAAAATATCAATGATCTCCTTAATGTCCTTTGGAATGTGCATTTGACCCACACCTTTCGAGAGGCAATTGAGTGTGCTGACTTTGTTAGCTAAGCATGATGCCAGTCACGACCCTTCTTGGTGCAACTTGGAGATCCCCCTCCTAGGCTAAGAAAATTGACTTCTTGCTGATACGTCTAGAGTGCAGTTCTTAAGGCTGTAGCCTATTTTTCCTTTTCTTTTTTGTTTTGTTTTTTCGTTGTATTCTCCATGTACCCAAAAAAAATACAAAGAGTTTATTTTAATCTTATTTGCCAAAACTATTTGACCATATTATATGTCAAAGTTGATATATCTTTCTAGATACAATTAAGCCCAATAAAAAGTGAATAAACTGATACATCGATATCCGTCTTTCCACTAGTAATTACAATAAATATGATTTTTCTTAATCCACTTAGGTTGACCTCATAGTATTGCCTTAAGACATCGGTGTGTGCTCTTCTGAAAATCAGAGATTCAATTCTCCCCGATATCAATTTCAACGGGTTATTTTAGATTATTTAAATTATTATTTTTTTAACATTATTATTTTATATAAATAGCGGGAAAACCCCAATCCATGTCGATAATGATAATATAATTTAAAATATGATTTTTTTACTACAGAATTGCCTTGAAGGACACTAGAAATATTAAAACACAATGATAAGATGGAAATGTTAGTTTTTCTAAAGATATCTTTATCCAATAATATCTCTATCATATTTTATCTTCTCTATAAGATAAATCATTTTTCTAATTTTTTAGATTCTGGTTTTTTAAAAAAAAAACTGTAATAAACGGAGGCAATATATATATATATATATATATATATTAAATTAAAAACCGATGCCATATTCTTCAGAAAAACTATAACAAACATGGTCCACATGAGTTTAACTCAGTTGGTTTGGACAATGTATAATATATGCAAGGTTCGGGGTTCAAACTCCGATCACTACAAAAAAAACTATAACAAGCATGCTCTAAAAACATCTTCTCATCTCAAGTGGTTTTAGATTTTTTTTTCCTTGATATATTTTTTTAAAAAATCTATAACAAATAGATGAAAACTTTTAAAAGTGATTATTAAATTTTTAAAAATAAGGCAAGTTTCTCATAGAAAACGGTAACTAACTCCTAATCGAATAAAATAGAAAAAATGTTAATACTTTTTAATTGATTTTCATTTTATTCATTTTTCTAGTTGAATTTTTTTAACACATAAATTGTCTTTCACTAATAAATTTTTTTTTTAGTTCAGGTGAACTTAAGTCAGTTGATAGAGATATTTCTTTATAATACAGGGCCGAGTTTAAGTTCTAAATTTTTCATTTAAGAGGTGAATTTCTAACATACTGCTTTTTGTTTGAATTGAGCTTATTTTAAACTTATGAAAAATAGTTTATACAAATAAATAAGTTTTTATATTAATTCATAAGTCTCACTAACGAAAATTTTATTTTCATAAGTTATTTTTTCTTAAACTACTTCAACAAGCTTATGAATAATAAATAAAAGCTTATTTATTTATGTAAACTGTTTTATATAAACTCAAAATAAGCACAATCGACCCTTAATCCCAACAAAAAAAAAGTATGTTTAAAGTTGTTAAATAGTACTCCCTCCGTTCCTTTTTAAATGTCTTTTAGAAAACTAACACAAAAACAGCGATGTATATTTTTTACATTTTCTTCCTATTATACCCTCATTTTAATCCATCAATAAATTTATATTTATTTGCACACACTTTATCTTTCCAATAAATTTAATATGTTATCTTCCTCTCGAAACAAACAATTGTCTGTTATTATCTTTTTCTCCAACAAAATCTTTTTTTTTGCGCACTCTTTCTCTCATAACAAACAATTGTCAATTTTGTCCCCGTGAACTTAGCTCAGTTGGTAAGGACAATGCATAATATATGCAACGTCCAGGGTTCGAACCCCGGACACCAAAAAAAAAATGTCAATTTTCTAAATATTGTGCACATCTTTTGAATTATTTTAAGTCAATATAAAAATTATTCCAACTTCACATTAATCAAAAGTTAAGAAAAAATTAACTTTCTTCCAACTCCTTTAATTAAAGTTAAGGTTTCAACCATGACTTCAACCAATGCAGAGTCACACTTGAAATTTTTAACAATTGATATTCATCTTATTTATATAATTTTAACTCTTCTTGCAACCATTGTTTGGAACAAAATTTTGTTTAAATTTGAAGATAACAAGAAATAAACTTTGTTTAAAAAAAAAAAAAACTTTAGTTTTTCAAATATATAGCATTAATTAATTTTATTGAAAAATATAAAAGTAATCGACAAAGGGTATAATTGATAAATTGTACCCTTAAAATACTAAAAAGACAGTTAAATAGGAACGAAAAATTCACCTTAAAAAGACACTTAAAAAAACGAACGGAGCGAGTAAGATTTAAAAAGATATTCTGTTTAATCTTTTTATTGACAAAAATATAGCTAAAGTAGCATCTTAATTAACTGCACACATAACAAAACATGACATCAATGTATACGTACGTATATATGTCCCTTGAAGAAGAAGTAAAAGCAACCCAATCCAATCCAACCAACCAACCTCACCTGGAAACATAAACTTATACTAAACATAGCTTCTTCTCTTCTCTTACCTTTTTCCCCCAAATTCTCAAACCCAAACCCTAATCTTCAATTCAATTAATGTCTCAAACCTCTCAAACCCTAATGCCTCTCGATTCCGAAGAATCACCATCCTCAACCCCAATTCCAACTTCCCCAAATCCACCCCCAAATTCCACCTCCACCGTCCTCCACCTCTCCTTCAACCAAGACTCCGGCTGCTTCGCCGCCGGCACCGATCATGGCTTCCGCATCTACAACTGCGACCCCTTCCGCGAAATTTTCCGCCGCGATTTTGGTCCCGGCGGCGGAATTGGTTTAGTCCACATGCTATTCCGCTGCAACATCCTCGCCTTCGTCGGCGGTGGATCAGACCCACGCTATCCAGCAAACAAGGTGATGATCTGGGACGATCATCAATCACGGTGTATCGGAGAGTTGTCGTTTCGTTCGGAGGTGAAAGGTGTTCGTCTTCGTCGCGATAGAATCGTCGTTGTTTTGGCGCATAAGATTTTTGTTTACAATTTTGCTGATCTTAAAGTTCTTCATCAAATTGAAACTATTGCTAACCCTACGGGGCTATGTGAAGTTTCACATGTTTCGGGAACTATGGTTTTGGCTTGTCCTGGGTTGCAGAAGGGTCAAATTAGGGTTGAGCATTATGCTTCTAAGAGAACTAAGTTCATAATGGCACATGATTCGAGAATTGCGTGTTTTGCTATAACCCAAGATGGACGTTTGCTTGCTACTGCAAGCTCCAAAGGGACTCTTGTTAGGGTTTTCAATACCTTGGATGGTTCTTTGCTTCAAGAGGTACATTTGACTTTTTTGAATTTTCATATTCTGATGCTATATATATCTAAAAATTTGTTTTTTAATTTTGTTTATGCATGTATTTAGTAGTTTAGTTCATTTTTTCATAGTTTGTTTGTTAGTTTTGTTACTGCTAGAAATATAGGTTGATGTGTATTTAGTGCTGATGCTGATTGTTTTGAAATGTTGGTTTTGGTGTTGTTTATCCTAGATAGCGTCGCACCTGCCCCCTAAAATGCTATGGCGGTATAGGCGATAGTGGGACAACCGCTATTGCAAAGACTAAAAAACCAGTGTACAAAGTAGGCATAAATACTCAAAAGATGCACAAAATTAAAGAAATCATCATACTTAATACTTAAATAACCTTAGGTACAGAGCAATACAACATAAACAGAGAAGAACATAAAACTGAACTAAAAGTGGGAAGAAGAACAAAATAAGAGCAATACCACGACAGAATGAAGAATAGAACATTTTTACCCTTGAAAGGGTTTGAATTGACATTTATACACTTAAAAACAACGGTTTTAGAAAAAAGGATTTGAGGAATTTCAGTCCGAAACCCTAATAGTGGTTGCGGTAGCGGTTTGGGCCCGCAATTAGCAGCTGCAACAACCACTATTGTTTGACGCCAGCTTGCAGGCCAAAAATGTTGCCCCAAACCCAGCACCGCTACGCTATTCCACTATAGCGTACTATTGACAGCATAGACGTTGGTTTTTTTTCTTTTTTCCTTCTGTTTTGTGTGTATGATGAGTTCAATTGTTTTGGAAGGCTGAATGGGAATGATGATTTCAGGTACGGAGAGGTGCTGACCGAGCCGAGATATATAGCCTTGCCTTCTCTTCCACTGCACAGTGGTTAGCTGTCTCGAGTGACAAGGGAACCGTTCATGTCTTCAACTTGAAGGTTGATTCGGGATTGTTGGGGCACGATAGATCGCATACTACATCCGAGTCTAGTCCTACTAGCCCGTCGGCTGCTTCGTCTCTTTCATTTATTAGAGGTTTGTGCATTTGTCCACTGTTAGTTATTCATTCATTAGTTATCATGTGTGGAAATTATGTTTTTTTAAGTAACTATTGAACAACCATAACGACATTTTTTGTTGCATCAGCCCAGGGTTTTGTTTGGTTTGGAAATTATGTTTTTTGATAGAACAAGTTTTTGCTTGCAATTGTCCTAATTCTGTCTGTTTTGTAGGTGTGTTACCTAAGTATTTTAGCTCAGAGTGGTCCGTGGCTCAATTTCGCTTGCAAGAAGGTTTACAATATCATGTTGCCTTTGGTCATCAGAAAAATACAATTGTAATACTTGGCATGGATGGCAGGTATTTTAGTAATGGATTATCTCCATGTCTTTTTTAGTTCGTTGTTTCGTTCTTTTTCCTTGTGTTGCTTAGAGATAGTAGAATTATTCACATAGGACTACTAGCATGGTGGAAATATGATTTGAAAACTGAACTTTTAAAAATTTGCTTACATACCCGTTCGCTACCCTCAAAAATTGACATGGGCTGTGACAGCATCATCAAGATTTGTGCCAATGGTAGTCTTATCTTAACAGAGAAATGAGATTAATTTCTAGAGTCATCGTGAATATAATGAATTATTACCATTGCTCATGTGTATTTATTACATTTGCATATATTTTGTAATTAAATTTATAAAATAATACCAGGTTTAGAACATCACTTTCATCCCTCTATCCCTTGATCAAGAAAAAATAAATTTAGACATGTTCATTTGGCCAATTGCCCTTAATTCATTTAATAAAAATAAAATTCATTTAATACATGCATATAGTTGTTGTAAAGGTATAACGTTAAATATGCTTAGTTTTATATTGTTTTTCTAAACATCCTAAGTTTTGCGACAACAATAAAAATCATAGTTGCTGCGAAGGTATAACGTTAAATATGCCTAGTTTTATATCGTTTTCTAAAACATTCTTAAGTTTTGGGACAACAGTAAAAATCTTAAAAAAGACCTTAGGTTTGAGAGGGAGGGATTATATCTTAAAACAAATATATAAAACCGGGGTCATATTTTAGATGATAAACTTCTACCATATCGATTTATCATCATTTATCATAATCTTTCGCCTGCTCTTTTTTCCTGAGAATTAAAACATCTGATGCAATTGTTTATTGAATTGTTAATGCAGCTTCTATCGATGTCAATTTGACACTGCAACTGGTGGGGAGATGACACAACTCGAGTATTACAATTTTCTAAAGCCAGAAGAGACATTCTAGTATGAATGCATGATTCTGTATATATCTTCGGTGGCATTGATGTGAATTCTATTTCGATTTCTATTTACCTCCTTATTTATAATAACCTTAAGTTGTAAATATAGTATATGCAAAGCCAGTAATGTCTTCCAATCCTTTGCTGTGTATATATATATATATATATATATTAAAGCTTGGTTGTGTCAATTAAAATTGGCTCAAGATTTGAACTCTGAAAATAATCGTGTCAGAAATATTCTAGGTTTTGTTATGCTACTTATTTTCAGATATATTCTAGCTTTTCGCATGCAGCGGGTCTTAGGGTCAGTTTGACTATATATGCTCGTATGACTGAATTTAAAAGGCTAAACTGAACTTTTAAAATAAGTTAAGAGATCAAATTGACAGGTTTTAAAGTTAATGGATCAAATCAAACTTTTAAAATAAGTGAAGGGTCCAAATTGGTATTTAAGTCTAAAATATTTCTAAATCCTAAATACTTAAATTGATTGGTTTTGTAGTAATTGATATAAATTTTATTCTGAATTAAAAATTTCTTTATGTCATTTAACATTTATCAACTAGTTGAGTTGCTAAATTTACTAAACATTTTAATTAGTTGATCAACCATCAATCATAAGCTATAAGTTATCCACTACTTTTATCAGCCTTGGTCTTATGTTCATATTTGCAATTAAACAAAAATCTTCACGCATTGGCGGTCATTTGTCTTGAGTAATTTTAAACTTGACTGTCGTTTAAGATTTAATAACATAGTTTATCTCAATTGAAAGTTCACTTAATAAAGATTCATAATGCTTTGAATAATTTTCTTGACTAAAAGTTCAACAACTTTCAGCGAATCAGCTAAATACATAACTAAATTTGCTCACAGGCGGATAACATCCAAATCTTATTTAAGGAAGAAGTAAGTATCAATATCTTACATCCAGCATCATCACCTGTAATATCTAAAAATAAACAATGTGGGATGAGACCTACTCAGTGGGTTTCTACTACACCACAAGTGACCTCCAACCATGTTAATCATAACATATGCATACATTAATTATTTGTTCTTAAACTTCTTCTACTCCTATTTGTGCTGTAAAGTCCTAAATTCCCATTGCATGCGAGGTTCTAAAAATTGGAATGGAGAACTATGAGGTTTGGTGAGGAAATAAGGATTAAGATCAAGCTTTGATGCTCATAATTTGTAGAATGTATTGTGAGTATGGGAAATCAACTCATTGAATATTAGAAATTAAATCCGAATTCTCGAGCAATTAAAATTCCTTGAGTAATCCCTTTTTTGTGATGTGTGCATTGCTTAATTGGACTAGAAATCCAAGCAGGTTAGAAGTAGTATAGTTAGTGACTCTAAATATTATACAGGCTTGATAGAAACTCTATATAGACATATGGCAAACGAATAATCAAGCTTCTAATGAGTAGTTGCCAGTGACTTATACAATGTCAGCAAAGCAAATGTTGGGATTTGATCATTATGCATAAATACACTTGATCAAGAAGGTTATCTATTGTGATAAAAATGTACTAATTGCCATATGATGCATGATGTACATGTAAAGTTAATAATAAATTGTGAGGGTAATACACTAGAAAGGGTTTGATTCCACCGAGTAGACAGAAACCCTTGAGAATACTCACTCTTAAAGTATCCAAAGTGAAAATCGACTAGATAATGCATTCTTTGATACACATTTATGTTTCGCCTTGATCGATATTCTAGACAATTTGTTTAGGGTATTACGGTCTTTGGTTCCTCTTGGGTGGCTTATTCTAAGTGAGACATTTTCATTAGAGAGTAGAGACTCGTTTAGTAGGAAAAAATAAATGAACTATACTACGAGAGAATCAATTAGGATTAAGATTAGAATTCATAATAAAAATTGATATCAAACATAATATTTCATATTTAATAAATAATATAAAAATTCAAATTGTATTTAGAAATATATAGTAAATTCATATGCGTGCATGCGCACGCGTGCGTACATACTTGTGTGAATAAAATATTATTTTTTGAAAGAATAATACAGTGTGTGTCTGGACTTGTGGTGGTTCGCTTAACCATCACACGTCCACTCTAAGCAAAAAATTGTAGCTTCTCACAGTTCACGTTTAAGAGACATAGGGATACAAGAATGATTAAGCCATGCCAAAGCAAACGAACACTAAGTTTATGATTGGTATTGCAGTGGATTAGCAGAAATAACGGTGAGTCATTGTGATTTTGCAAAAACTACACTTTGCAGCCATTGCAAAATCATTATGGCTTACCGTGATTTTGAAAAATCCACCTTGGTACCAGATAAGCACCTACCAATTATACATTTGTGAGCTTTAATACAGCAAATCATTACTCTGGCTGGTAATCAAACTCCAAGCTATTCTATGTGGGAAGTCCTCTTTACAATGATAAGAAAATTTTCAAGCATGGTTAAGTTTCCTAGTTCAGGAATCATTGACCAGAAATTATTGGTTGATGAGATGTCTAAGCATTTGAGATTAGACAACATTGTTAATTCAGTTGGTATTATTCAAAGAATGGGTTGTATCCAATTTCCAAGTGTTGTAGCTATGATAATAAGCGTAATTGAGCTGGTAGTGAACCTTCCAATGCATTACCAGAAAAATGATTTATAGGGAGATAATTTCGTGTGATAAATATGTGTGTTATTGATGAGTTGCTTTTGAATTTGGATATTAGAATTCGATATGAAGCATTGAACCGATGGCATAGTGTCGACTACACAAGAAGAATTGAAAATATTTTGTGATCTATAACCAAACTGACATTTTGATCCCCATACTAGAAGTTTAAGAATTGAACATTTTGGAAGTGCATAGTTAGAGAGCTTTAGATATAGTTTTTAAATAAAATAACTCTTTTTTTTTTAGCAAGTCAAAATAGAATATGATATATAGTTTTTATTTATTTAAACCAAATCAGTATTTTTTTTCTTCTTCTTTCAAATAAGCAAATTTTTATTTTCAATAAAGAATAATTTTAATGATTTTGACAATTTATTTTAAAGAGGAGTCGATTAAATGTGAGTGCCCTAAGTTGTTGTATTTTTCTTTCACTTTGTATGTTGCTTATCTTTACTGCGTCAAATTTAAGATAGCTGGACTGTAAAACACATCGGCTATCATGATATAGATGCTTCTTTGTTTAAATAATGAGGTATTCTTCCATAGTCACAAGACCAAATCAAATAGTGTTTAGACACACACATAAAAAGATGGTCCTTAAAATATTCAATCATTTTATTTATCAATTTCCTCTTTACTATTAAAAAAATATTTTTTTATGTGTGTGTGACCAAACACTTTTTATTTGGTCATGTGACCATATTAGAATTTCTCTTAAATAATAAGCGAAATATGAATTTAGTGAATGCACGCTCCCACGCATGAGCACACACCCACATACATATCTATTAGGAGAATGTGCTTCTTGCATTGGCTAGTCAACTAAAACAAATAAGTTCTTTATAAAAGTCGTGTAATTATTACTTGATCAAACATAAAAACTTATATTTTTTAAGACAAAATTTCTATTTATAAATTCCTTAACAATTGCTTATAAAACACTAATTATAATTATTGCTTATGAGACACTTATTAGCATCACCTTGCCTATAAAACACTAATTATAATTATTGCTTATGAGACACTTGTTAGCATCACCTATCACCTTGTATATTAACATAACATATCATATTTGGTATTCAACATAAAAGACGTGGAACATTTCTGCTAGTTTTCATGGCATGTAAATACTCTCAAGTCTCAATGATTCGTAGAATTTAAAAGAAGAAGAAAAGTTGTTGTAAAATGGTATTATTTTGTAGAATTTATCTGTTCATTTTTAAGGAAAATATTCATACCGCTTTTCTATTTTAAAAAATAACTTTAGAATAATAAAAAACTTCTTGGCATGTGTCTTTTTTTTTATTTTTTTTTTTATAATTAAAATATATCTTTTATCTTAATTTTTTTCTTCAAAAAAGTTAATTCTTAAACTTTTTCTCCCTTAAACACTCACCTTACTAAATAGTCATTTTATCTCTTAATATGTAATGAGTAGACATAATATTTTCTTAATGTATCAAAATTCTAAAATAGTATTTGATTGTGCACTTCATTAGACAAAATAATTATGACGTTAAAATATTATGTTCATATTGTCATACCAGTCCCCAATATACTTTTATTTTGTCATATCAGTCTATAAATATTTACTTGCTTAAAGACATATCGGTCGTTATAAGAAAAGAATTACTGTTTGGATTGAGGGACTATTTTAACGTTTAGGAGTATTTTTTTGACCAACAAAGTGTATCATCAGAGATTATTTTGAATTTTGATAAATTGAAGGATTATTGCGACTACTCGTTACACATTCAGAGACAAAAATGACTATTTACCCAAAATATTTTTAGCTTCTTTCACATACTAATCGGATGAAATCAATTATTTTACATTTTTTTTCATACGATCAATGTTAGTAAGAGCATTGTTATTTCAAGCAAATAGAATATCACGACAAATGTCGCGAATTAGTTGCATCGTTAGATCTGGTTTGGTGCAAAACACGAGTGGTTGGATAAAAAATTAGAATTCCTAAAGTTACAGATACAATTTACTAAATTGTCGTGATGTTTTCGCGAGAAACTTTTCCGCTATAAGCAACATTTCACTACTAGTAATTAGCTGTTAAATTAATATTTTCTCTTTCATATGGATTTGAACCAGAACCAAAAACTCCTTTAACTCATAGCTCCAACTAGTTGAATTATCCATTCCCCGATTACCTCAATATAATAGAAGGCGGACCGAAAATTTTGAAAGTATTGCTGCAGTTGGAGCTTAATGGATACGTATATTTATTCTTTACGTGATATGTAATGAAAATGTTAAAAACTAAGCAACAAGAAAATCTAATGAACATTACAATCCGAATAATGATCTAAACCAAACTATGAAAGGAAAAAAAAAAACAATTCAAGCACCTCTAGTGGGGTCAAAGCCTTAGCCCTGTGTATTGGTTGTATCACTAACCATATAGATTGCATCTGGGAAAGATCTAATGGTTTTAAACTGAATTGACCTCAATTCAACAGCAAAATCCAATGCTTGATTCATGTTTTGTCGAGCACCTGCTAATGCCTCAACAACCTCTGCATTGGTCAGGTAAGAGGCCATTATGTGACTCAATATTCTATCATGTCTTTCTTGAAATCTCGCAACTCTTTCTTCTGCTTCTTCCAAAGCCTCCCTTATGATTTTTAGTTTTTCCAAAGTCATTTGTTTCCTATGCCATCTCTTGAGGTTTGGTACACAATATATGAACGATGCAGAGAAGCCTATTATGGCGAAAACGATTTTGCTAATGTCCATGACACATTAGTTTATGCTTCATAGAGACATATAAGAGTAATACAATGCATACAGATATACTTTGCTTCGGTTTGGGAGTAACTACATTTCTTCAACTTGAATTAATTATCTTTTCTTATTCTACTTTTTCTTTTCCTGCCAGCTTTAATACATTATCACCAATTTTGCATGGTATATGTTGAACAAACAAATATTCTTGAGGGTATTTGGCCTAGTTAAATTTTGTTAACAGTTTCATTAATTTCAAATGAAAATGTGATATCAAAATTACAGGCATAAAATGTTCACACAAAGTTTTCTTGTTATTTTTGGTATTTTGTATTGTGATAAATTGATCAATGGGAATTCATATAAGTGTTACTTCTACAAGAGTAAAAGTTCAAAATTCAAACTCCAACGTTTTTTTTTTCACCAAGTATTATTGTCTTGATTAAGATGCAATGACATTCAATTCAATGTAAATTACATATTGATAGAATAAAAACACAACCCATCCCTACAAAGTAAGCACAAGAGGGTGTTTTGATCAGTTTCAAACCAAGGTGGGAGGCGCAGCACAAATATTTTAAAAACGAAGAGTAAATAATAAAAAAATGTTGCATGCATGTTACTTTTTTGAGAGTTTTGCTGATAGTCTACCCCGAGAAGTCCTCAAATCAGGTTTCGTTTTTCTAGATCTCTTCTTTCTTTGTTTTCTGGGGCTCTGCCGCTTCGTTGGACTTCTATCGAGTTGCATTCTTTCTAGACGCTGGCGACGGATCTCAGGATCAGCCCAACCTTTTCCCCATTCTGAGAATGAGGAAAACGGTTTGTCAGTTTTTGTTTCAAGTAACATATCTGCCTCAGGGTAAACATAGAAAGTTTCTTCAGTCATGGACTTCACAAATTCCATACCTAGTTCTGTTAGTTCCGGATATTTTATCTGAACGTTCGTCTGCAATTGTACAGTGGAAAACTTGAGGTCAAATTGCAGTTGAATTACCAACGCGCACGGAACAAGGCTGCATATGCGCAGATAAAGATCATTATGTTACATTACCTCCTTGTAGGCTCACTGCGCAAATGTTTATATAATTTAAGTTTCAGTGACAACAAATTCAACACTTTCAACAAATAATTCAATGAACATGCAATTTTAATATCAATATACAAGGATAGGTTATTTCTAGTTGAAGCAAGTATACCTTGTCATCTCCTTCCCTGATATATCCTTTAGCTTCCAAAATTCGAGTAAGGCCTCTCCACCACAGTATATCAGTGGTTAAGAATTTTTGAAACTGCGTACGACCATCATATATGGAAGCAATTAAAATTTGTCACTTGAATTCGTAACAACATAAAGCATCCACCAGAACAACAACTCAGTGCAAGCTGATAATTATACACAGGTTTACCTGCTCCCTTATACTTCTAACTAACGTCATAAGACTTGGCCTCTCTCCTAGTCTTCTATCCTTGGAATCGAAATGGATATCATCATTATATGAGGAATCCATGGAATAGCTACGTGCCTGAAAAAATAGCATTCATGACACATCAGTTTCTTTCCACTCATTGCAATACAGAAAATGCAATCTCTGGACCATGACAATTTCATTCCACAAAACAAAGCATTTGTTTAACGAATTTATCATTTTGGAACTTTATCCAGAAAAATAGAAACACAAACACACATGGAGTAGGGTGAGGTACATATGTTTGAAGTATGCTGTAAAAGTCCAAGGGTCAATATTTGGGGGTAAAAGTCACATATAAGACACAAATGCAAGTGTAGCTGGTCTAATACAAATATCAAACTGAAACTATTAGACATACATTTCCGGCCTGCATTATAGTTTGCAGTAAAATACAAGCCTCCTCTTTTAGATTCAGTCTTTGAGGTGGTCCATTATTGCACACATCACATCTGTATGAAAGTAGGTTAATCATGAAAATGAATGTGTAAAGGCTAACATGAATTAATAAATGACTCAAAACTAAACACTCTACCAATAAATACAACCACAAGATAATCCTTTGATTACAAAAGAAAGCCGATAAGCTAATGCAATAAACAAGGTAATTTGATACGGACTACTGGTTGAATTTAAAATACATAAGGGATTTCAAGTTTCTCCTATTTTAGAATAAATTTTCACTTCGACTGACGCTTAAACTGCTAAAGATAATTAAACAGCAAGGCATTGAGACCAAACTTGACATACAAGAGACACTTCTGATGGCTGAAATCCTCTCCGAAGTATTCTACAAGTATCTTTGCTCGACAGCATGAAGTATTCATTCCATATCTGCACATATACAATAAGATTTTGCCCTAAGATAATATCGGAAAAGAAGACAAAGATACATTTATCATGGCAAACACATTCCATATCTGCACATATACAATAAGATTTTGCCCTAAGATAATATCGGAAAAGA
>Ga0315914_1001144_pt1 | contig 38531 bp, 19 predicted proteins | sample MpolenodulesMG_FD_203920 | JGI IMG/M metagenome (GOLD analysis project Ga0315914, IMG submission 203920) | Medicago polymorpha root nodule microbial communities from Los Angeles, California, United States - elongated nodules | ecosystem: Host-associated > Plants > Roots > Nodule | place: USA...
GGGTGGCTTCTATCAAAACACTATATATATATATATATATATATATATATATATATATATATTGTTAATAGATAAATAATCATTGACCGTTGGTAATATTCTCAATAAATAAAACTTGAATTTAGGGTTAAACTTGAATTTTACCACAAAGGTGGTTGTTTCGGTGGATTCTAGGGTGAGGGCTCAATTAAGTGACTCACCGGTGAACCATGACAAAAATATAATTAGATCTAATTAATGGTCTAGATTTATTAAAATAAAAAATCTAACCATCAACACATGTTCACACACAACCATGCCCTTGTGTCTTCCTCATTTGCATCCCCTCAATTGCAATTGCATAAATGTTTGCTGAAAATTTAAAAAATTGTAACCAACTATTGTTTGCAAAAATTATACTTTTTCTAAAAGATGTACACGCTTTCATTAATTCTCTTTGCTTATATACGTTTGTTGAAACCAAAAAGAAAGCAGATCGATTTTGCAATGTTCATATGAATAATTTTGAAGTTTAAAGGCCATTTTTTACTACCTTCATTTCAACTGAAGTTTCAATTTATTTTTTGTGTGTTAAAGACCAGACCCTAACATTATTCTTGGTAGCGTATTTCATCAAGAAGTATGAAAGTTTCAAATTGTATGAGTTTCTCTTCTGACACAGTAGTTATCAACAGTAACTTTAATTTTTTATTTTGTAAGGCTGTGAAAATGTTGATGAAAGGTATTGTGATCCTCTCTCTTTCCCGTCTCTGCCTTTTCATTTTCGAATGGATGCAAATGTTTTCTCCAAGCATCTTCTAGATTTAGGAGTTGAATAAGATGAAGAAATATAATCGGGACAAAATTGTATGTGAAAATGTCTAGATGTTCTCAAAATTTTTTCAATAAATCTCGACCATTGAATCAATCAAACGATATTTTCTTCATGGTCCACCGGTGAGGGACTTAATTGAACCCTCACCTTAGAATCCACTAGTTGTTTCATTATAAATCAAGGTTGTTTTTTTTTTGTTTTTTGTTGAAGGAATTATAAATCAAGGTTGTTGAATCCTAGAATGAATGTTCGCAACCAGTTATTTTCGTGGAGCTATAACCTTGAGCATTACAAACAAATCGATACTCTTGAAGAAACAAAGAAAATCTTCTCTCAAATTTTATTTACAAGATTAAAAAAAAAAAAAAGATATTAATATGTGGGATCTTAGCCCATTGACACAAAAGATCTAAAGATCCAATCAAATCAAATATATATAATTATATATTATTTGAAGAAGAATCAAATATATAAAATTGTAACAAATTTTGAACTAAATCCTAATCAAATTTAATAAGATAATTCTAATTTCAAATTAACTAAATTTGAAACTAATTATAAAAACAAATCTAAATCATTAAAAGATATTATTATTTTTTATAACCTAGCTAATCCTATTATAAATAGACAAACAAAAACGAAAATAGATTGTATTTTGGCTTTGCAAGCAAGCATCCTTCTAGGTTTCCTTCCACCAATTCAAGGAGACAAATTTCATACTAGGTTTGATTATTTGCAGAAAAAGGTACCTTTACTTCTTAATTTTCTTTACCTTAGCATCTATAATTCTATATATGTAGTTTGGTTTTTAAATTCTGCAATCCTTGTTGGTTTCTTTTCGTTTTGGTTCCTTTTAGTGTATAAGGAATGTCGTGCAGTTGCAGAATCAGTCCCAAAAGAGTATTGGTTAACCAAACTGTGATACTAGGGATTGAAAGTGTTCTCAGAGAGTTTGACTATAAGAATCTTGATACTAGAGTTTAATTGGCATGAAAAAATTGAAGTAAATAAGAAAGTGGCATAGAATGACAGTTAGGGAGTTTGGCAGTTAGTTGTTTGTTGTGTTACGTTTTCTATATAAGGGAGTCATAAGGTTAGAAGAAGGTATTAATTAAAAATTAAAATCATATTCTCTAACATTCTGCTACATGCAATTACAATATAGGTTCAATAAAGAACATCTTTGGTACTATATTTTGTTGAAAACCTGAATAAGATATTATTGTATTTATGGCTATATTAAAAGAAACAAGTAAGTAGCATATGCTTTCTAATTCAATGTCAATAGGATTTGAACCGTCTGTATAATTTGCTATTTGAATGCTTGACATTATCATCCTTTTGCAGTTTGCCAATCAAATTATATACACATCACTTTATCTTTTAGCATAATAAACACCTAATCAGCTGTTAAGTATTTCTACTTGATTTTTTTTTGAGCAATAGTATTTTTACTTTATTGTGTAGGCACACAGATGGACAAATTATCTTTGAGACCAGAACCGTGCATGTGTGGCTTAGATGGCTGCATTTTTCCTGATAAATCCGCTGGAGCTGTAATCGCAAGACTTGCAAGATCCCAACCAACTTCGCCTGAAGCTCATCGTACCACTGTCAATCCCAACACCATCAGCGACTGGTCACCCCTGGATGATGGCATTAAGGCTGTCCTCCCAAATGGTTCAGACAGAGTTCCCTCTAGGGAGGAAGTTGATGCATACATTTTCGGCATTCTCAATAAGCCGACCACTAAAAGAAGACTACCAGTTTTTGCTGAATTTTGCAAGGAGCACTGATCTGCATGATGACTAGCAAAAAGACTCCTCTCTGTTGGATATTACTTTCAAAATCATTTGTTTCTATCTTTTGAATAATTTCCCCCCATTTGTTAAATAGAAAGTACAACCATTGTTTGGTTTGCTACTGACAAAGTTCTGGGACAGCTGATTACTAGATTACTAGTGCTGGTAGTATATATTTCCGAACAATGATTCTTTTATTAAGTTTTCAATTTCATGTTTGGCATATGATTTGCATTATAGTGTATATTGCACCAACTCCTTTCAGTCTTCAAATTAGGTAATATGTGAGGAATGTTAAGTGCAACTAATAGTATCATTGGATGGCTAGTTTCTGGCTTCATAACATTAAATTGCTAGAGTACGTTAGACTAATAGACGTGGTTTTTTTTTTTATCTAATCTATTTCCCTCATGGAAACTTATTAGAAATTAGAATTTCATATTTTTATGCTTTCCTTTCAGTTATCCCTGTCTCGTAGTAGTTTTGATTCTTTAACAATTATTGAAATTTTAATTGAATTTATGTTTCAATCAAACGTTGTAAAGCTAGAAGACCGAGAATTTTTTTTTGTAAAGCTATTTTATCTAATGTTGTTGTTTTACATTCAAACTTAACTTTTTGCAGTACATCCATCCAATTGTGTAAATTTAAGTAAAATGTTTTTGAAAGCCACACTTGGTCGTTAATTGATTGAATCTAAAATACAAAGTTTTGCTTATAATAGTAACGGTGTACAAAATTGGAAAAAAAATAATAGTATGTGATTGAGGCAAAAGATACTCACCAAATAGAGATGTGAATTAAATATGTGTCTTTTGATTAAATGAGATAGACGGTTGAGATTTAGTGTCAACGAAATCGTGGATCCTAACTCATATATATATAAGAGCGGTGATTTAAAGTGATATATATATATATATATATATATATATATAAAGGGGCAAAATGTATGATAAATTTCTTTACAACTTGTCGGCTAAATATTATAAATCGATAGACGAAAAATATATTGTCCTTGTTGGTATGGACAATGCATAATATATGTAAGGTTTGAGGTTCAAACCCCGGCCACCACCAAAAAAAGACGAAAAATATATTGAAATATTACAAATTGACAAATATGACATCAATTTATCCCGTGGTTTTAAATGCAACATTGACAAATATTTGTATTTTTTATATAAGTTTATAAATAATCAATATGTATCCTATGCATGATTTTTAAATTAAATTATAATGAGATATTATAGTTAATCTTATCATTATTATTTTTATGTATCATTGAGAAATATTTGCCTTTTTTTTGAGAGATTGAGAAACATTTGTCTATTTATTTATATAAATTTATAAATAATGAATATGTATCTCGTGTCTGATTTTTATATTAAATTATGTTTACTATATTATCGGAAGAATGGCGGTCTGAGTCTGAAGAGGTTGAGGGAGTTAATGTTGCTTTACTTGCGAAATGGGTATGGAGTGTGTTGGAGGAAAGGGAGAGTTATGGTATAAGGTGCTTCGGGCGCGGTACAGAGAGGTGGGGGAAGGCTACGTTTTGGTGGTGGAGAAGGTTCAATTTGGTGACGTAATTTGAACCAAATTAGAGATGGGGCGGACCTTTCAGATGTCTGGTGGCAAAAAGATAATATTTTTAGGAAGGTCGGTGATTTGGAGGTTCACTTTGTTTTCAGTGGATCTGTGGCTTGATAAGGTTTCTTTAGCAATGTCTTTTAATAGGCATATTGAGTTGGCGGAAAATAAGCTAGCCACGGTGGACGAGATGTTTTTGTTGGGGTGGGAGGTGAATGGAGAAGCATGGAAGTGGTGGAGGAGATTATTTGCGTGGGAGGAAGGGTTGGTTGGTGAGTGTGTGAACCAATTGTCTTCCATTGTTTTGTATGTTGGTGTGGATGATAGGTGGGTGTGGAAGCTTCATTCATCACAAAGTTATACAGTTAAATCTGCTTATATTTATTTAACAGATATTGATGGTACTTCCACTGAAGGTGAATATTTTTGTTTTGCGCCTGTTTCTGAATAGATTAGCCACCAAGGATAATATGTGTAGGAGATGTGTGCTTGAGGAAACCCAAGTTCCTTGTTCGGCCCTTTGTCGTGGTATGGAGGACATGGACCATTTATTCTTCAAGTGTGACTACTACGGTCGTCTCTGGCTTTCGATTTTGGATTGGTTAGGTATTACTATTGTTTCCCAAGGTGATGTTATATCTCATTCAACTCACTTTGGAGGTCTTGGTGGTTTTTCTAGAAACTCTAGGACAATGTTTACCATTATTTGGATTTCAGTTTTATTTATTATCTGGAAAGATCTTAACATGAGGATTTTCAACAATCAAACGGACCAGCTTGAGGTGCTTGCTGAAAAGGTTAAGCTCCAAACCTATTGGTGGTTTAAACCGCATTGTATAATGTTTGATTTCGACTACCATTCTTGGAGGCGACAACCTTTATGTTGCTTACAGGCTGTTGTGTAGTGTTTCTTATGTTTTTGTTTGATGACTTCTTTGTAGCCTAACTGTTGTGTATTTATAACTTCCCAGTTTCTTTCGACACGTCTTCTACTTGAGAAATTGTGTTATTTTTCTTTAATATAATTTCGATTAGTTTCTTAAAAAAAAACCCTACTCTTATTATTATTATTTAAAAGATACATAGATAAAACTTAATATTTACATGGGTAATAAAAAAACTTAATTTAACTAATTAATTTGTGGCTGATTGATGTCCCTTGTATGAAATGTATAACTATATTATTTAATCACACATTGATCATTTATCCAATGTTTTTTTATAGCCCTACTTCCAAAGGATATAATAATTAATAGTCTACAATAATGAAAAAAGTGATAGTATAATATGACATTAAGATAAATAAAAAACATAGGAAAATTATTTTTATAAAAGAAGCTGTCTTATTTTTGAATATCAATCGGATATAGTTGAATAAATTTGGATACAAAAATATGTATCAGTGAAAAATAGTCATGTGTTTTTTCCTTTAATTTTTCTCAGTCAAAATGTTGTTCTCGTGATTTGCTAAGTATTGGCAATAAATATTTTTCCCATATTTTATTTATATTGTTGATACGTGAAGCTTATTTATTAATGTTTTTTAATAATTTTTTATACTAAATATTGAAACAACTGTCATTTTCAATGGATTACCTAAAAAAGAAAAACAAATAGGAAGATAGTTCATATTACATCAAATTGATCCAGTGTGAGATAAAAACACATAAACATCAAAAAGTTATATTTAATATAAATTAAATATATGTCTAATTTTTTATAGATTAAAAAAATGATTTTGACAATAATTTAGAGATTATTTTTTAGATATTTTATGAAAAACATAATCAACTTTGTGTTTGTTAATCGTAATAACAATCACTTCTTAAAATAACAATTTAATTATATCCCTAATAATAATAATTTAATTTGTTTGGATACAACTATATAAATTGAATGTTTGTTACAAAATTACCTTCATCTCTTTTTGTGTTTGTTTTATCGTTTTAAAATAATTTATTTTGTTTAGAAAAGGGAATTTTTTGTTATAAAATCAACTCAATCTTTTTACAATTATTTTCTCTCTCCTCCAAATAGAATTTTTGTTACAAAAGATACAAAAAGATAAAAATATATTGATATGTCAAATTATTAAGATGAGGTAATATTGTGTTTTTGCTGTTCATTAACTTTCAAAATTATTAAGATGACGTAATATTATTAGCAAGCATCCTTCTAGGTTGAAAAATCGCACCTATTTAACGATAGAAAGCGAGGGAAGAGACGTGAGTATCTCCCAAACCCTAACATGGACGAGAGAGACAAATCTGATAGACGAAACAGAGATCGACACTTCGAACGTGACCGGAACCGTAACCATCACCGTAATCCCAGAGAAGACCGAGAAGGAAGCAAAGACAGGGATAGGGGATACAATAGAGACGAAAGAGAGGGTAGCAAAGGTAGGTCTAAATCAAAGCGCGATGAAGAGATGGAGATTTCAGCGGAACCTCTATACTCCTCGCATAAGAGGAAAGATAGAGAACATAGCGATGATCGGGAATTGGATGATAAAAGATTTGAGAATAAACTTGGAAGCCTCTCTAGTAGTGATGCCTTAAGAAAGGCTAAGAAGGCTTTACGAATGCAGAAATTGTTGTCAGAGAAGCTGAAGAAAATTCCTCAGTTGAATAAGAGAACTAATGCTCCTGTTCTTCGTCTTGACGCCTAGGGACATGAAATAGATGAACATGGAAATGTTGTTAATGTAACTAAGCCAAGCAACCTTAGCACATTAAAGGTCAACATTAATAAACAGAAGAAAGATGCATTTGAAATACTAAAACCTGTATTGGATGTCAATCCTGAATCTAATCCTCATTTTGATGAGAGAATGGGTATCGACAAAACAAAGCTCCTGCGGCCTAAGAGGATGAATTTTCTGTTTGTGGATGAAGGAAAATGGTCAAGAGACACTGAATCAATAAAATTGAAGAGTAAATTTGGAGAAGCTCAAGCAAAAGAACAGAAGGACAAACAAGCACAGCTAGCAAAGGCAAAGGCTGCTCCTGAAGGACCCAATTCCAGATATTGAGTGGTGGGACGTGGAGCTTCTGCATTCTGGAAATTATGGCGACATTGCCAACGGTACTATAGATGAAGGAAATATGAAAATGGAAGAATTCAACTTTTATGTGGAACCTCCTCGGCCTATTGAACCTCCTCAGCCTATTGAACCGCCTGCTGAGCCCGCCCCTCCACCACCTCAACCTATCAAGCTAACTAAACAGGAACAGAAGAAACTAAGGACCCAAAGGCGTATAGCTAAGGTGAAAGAGCGACAGAAGATGCACTACAAGAAAATCACTGATTTGCTGCGAAGAAAATTGTAGCTAACGTGAAGCTAATTTTTAGCAAATCTCATTTAGCTACTATTTTGTTGTGATTGAAAGTAATATCCTACAGTTTTTGCCAAAGTTTGCAAGGACTAGTAATCGACTAGCAAAATTACTCCTCTTTTGGTTAATTTCCCCCCATTTGTTAAATAAAAAGTACAACCATTGTTAGGTGGGTTACTAACAACGTTCTGGGACAGTTGATTACTAGATTACTAGTGCTGTATATATATATAGTATATATTTCAGAATAATGATTCTTTAATAAGATCTGAATTTCATGTCTGGCATACCACTTGCATTATAATTTATATTGCACCTTTCAGTCCTCAAATTGGGTAATAATTGAGGAATGTTACAATTTACGAATGCAATTAATAGTAGGGTGCTTTATCCATGTAATATATGTCATTTCTGGTTTTCCCCTTTGTAATTTTATTTTTTTTGATTTACCCCTTTAAATTATTTTTGTTTTGGAATACCTCCTTAATAGGTCATTCAAAAATGAAAATTTCTGCACAAAAAAAAAAGTTGGTTTTTGAATGACTTATTAGGGGGTATTCCAAAACAATTTTTTTTACAGGGGTAAATAAAAAAAAAATACAAGGAGAAAATCGAAAATGACCTATATTACAGAGATAAAACACTATTAACCCTTAATAGTATCCTTGGATGGCCGGCTTCAGGCTTCATTTTGGTAAAGTACATTAGACTAATGAACGTTGTCTTTTTATCTAATGTACTTCCTCACATTACATTTCAACATGGCTCTGCCTAATGTATTCTTTTGAAGGAAAATTTACATTAAGAGGAGCCATGTTAAAATGTGATGGGAGAGGCAATGCGGAATTAGATCCTAAAATGATTAAGATAGATTTTTTTTTCCCATCGATTAGAATTTCATATTCTTCACGCCATTTATTTTTCAGTAAATAATCATTGACCGTTGGTAACATTCTCAATAGTATTGGATTGAGCCTTGTTGCTGCGGATGCACTTGTCAGGATTGGACAGAACAAGCTCTACTGCTTCATGCTCAATGTTGATTTTTAATGATAATAATTGAGTCTTTTTTTTCATTTCTATGCCCTTACTCCAAAGCACCGCATATAGGCCGCACACAATCAACACTGCTCCAAAAACACTATATACAACCAAAATATATCAAATCAAATTATGCATCGTGCATGCAAATAAAACGATAAACCCATGAATAACATATGTTTAGGGTTTGTCAACATATGTTTAGGGTAAGTAAGATTTAGACTATACCTTCCAAAATATAACTTCTCATCCAAGAACAAATAGGCAAAGACAGCCACAAGTAAAAGCTGAAGAGGGTTGAAAACAGACACAAATAGAGGACCCCTCATCCTTATACACCAAGAAATAACAATAACTACTAATCCAGAGACCACAATACCCTGCATTAACATTCACATACATTTAACAACTTCAATAACAACAATTTTGGTAAACAAAATAGTTCATTTTAAGCATTTACGGCACATGCATTGACTATTTTTCTTTCAAAGAATCGTAAATTCCGGAATCCATATTTTTTAAGAATGACTGTCAATATTTGTCAACAAAAAAAAAATGACCATCAACATATCCTAACGTATCATCTTTTTCAACACTCTCTCCATTTGTTGTAACTTTAGTCTCAAATGTTGTGTAGCAAGTGTAGTTCAAAGTCTACATTGTTTAGAAAGTTAAAACTATGTGTATGATTTTGTAAAAAAAAAAAAAAACTATGTGTATGATTTTTTATGATAAAAAGTCCATTTTTTTTACACTAACAATGTATATAAATTAAATTCTTAAATTTGTACGAGCATACTGAATAAGCCATAGTGAGAAGCCTGATATCGTAACCCATCTTCCATTCGGTCCAATCCCTATCGACACAAACAGCAACAACAATGGCCTGAACTGCTCCCATCGAGCACATCAATGCTGAGCATGAATGATGGCATGGATATTCTTCATTCAACTTAGCCTGTGAACCTCAAACATCATATTCACAAAAAATATTCGACCATAATTAAGGAATATGGATATAACTAATTAAGCTAACCTGGATGATTAACCATAAAGAAAAAGAGCAAACGCTTGCTATTGCACATGGAACACCCAATATATTATTACTGAAGTCTTCATGTTTTGGATCCATAAGCCCATTTTGGTTCCTATGTTGGTGCATAAGGTTGATATTGGAAGACCAAATATTAATTTCCACTCCTTTGTAAAATATCATAAGCATTGCCCCACCAATGCCAATTACTGTTCCTATTACTTTGGCCTTTCCCTCTACTAATCCCCAATTTAGCTTTTCCAATCTTTGAAAAATCGAAAAAATAAAATATGACAAATTGAGTGTGTAATATCATATTATTAATAATTATGTCATGCCATATAGTATTACTTTCAAAGGTAGGCCAAATACCATGTTTCGTCTTTTAGTTTGACATAATTCTCAAGTTAGTTCTTTAAGTTTAGAAAGTTTCAATTTAGTATTTTTAGTTTGACAGAATTCCCAAGTTAGTCCTTTAAATTTCAAATAGGTTCTTTTAGTTGATAAACTATTTCACCGTTACCCCTGCTGTCAGTTAATAATTAACTGATGCTGATGTAGCCGTTAAATTGTTGACTTAGATCGAAATACTGCCTTGTAAAAGCTCCAGGGTGTCAAAACGTTACGTTTAATCGTCACAAATGATCAGTGTAACACTATAAATGCCGTTTAATAGTGCTAGAAATACATTTGTTGTTGTAAATAGTTATTTTTCTAGCACTATAAATGATCGTTTGTGACCATTTAACGTAGCGTTTTGACACCCTCGAGCATTTAAAAGGCAGCATTTTTGATCTAAGTCAACAACTTAACAATTACATCAACATCAGTTAAACGGAGACTGACAGTAGGGGTAACGGTGAAATAATTTATCAATTAAAATGATCTATTTGAAACTTTTGAAACTTAAAGGACTAACTTGGGAATCATGTCTAACTAAAATGACCTAATTGAAACTTTCGAAACTTAAAAGACTAACTTGAGAATTATGTCAAACTAAAAGGACCAAAAATGGTATTTGACCCCAAAGATATTTATACAAGTAACTACATAAATAATGATATATAATTGGATATAAGTATTTTATTTTTACTTCATTGGTACATAATAAATTAAATTCTAAATTAATGTAAAGTGAGGGTGTAGGTATGTGGTATACCTGGCTGATATGGCCATGATGAAGGTAATTCCTGGAATAAGGTTGGACATGGACAACATAAACGTTGCTGAAGTCAAATCTAGGGCAACGCCATAAAGGTTTAGAAATAAACTTCCCCTGCAACATTACATAACCATATTAGTTTCTTTAATTATTTATTTATGGACAAAACTTAGGTACAATTCCTTAGGTGCTTTTCGTATGGTTCTTAATTAAAAATACAACTTTTTTGGAGATAACAAACTTTGAGAGAATTATGGATTTAAGGAAATCATGGTGAATTTAGTTAAGAACGATACGAAAAGCACCTAAAGAATTGTACTTAAGTTTTTTCCTTTACTTACATACCAATATATGTCCGAAAATAATATTTGGAGGAACAGGTGAGGATCTCAGGTAGCGTACCCAAACAATCCACATAGAAATGCAAGAAAAAGAACCTTCCAAGTAGTCTTTGGTCTAGTACTCTTCCTACATAACAAAAGAAAAGACAAAATGATTTAATATGTAATAATTTCAAGAAAGTGACATTTTTTATGAAGATAATTTAATTGGGTAAAAAATGAAGAGAATTTAATGACTTTTTTTTTGTCATTATAATACTTCTTTTCACCAAAGAAGCTAAATTCTAATCCCTAGGGCTATAATTCATATTTCTCCAGCCTTCACCATATCTGGATCGTTTCACTTCATAATAAAATACGTATACAAAAATTATTTCTACAATGAAATTACAGGATTACTAGTACAATTTATAGTACATCTTACAAAATATTAATAAATTCCCTATAGTCGCCATAAAGTAAATGCGAGGAAATGCTTCGATTTTTTTTAAACAAAATTACTCAAAAATATTTTGAGCAGTTTTCATCACATGTCAAACTTAGCAAAGTTACACATCTATAATAACTTTGTGTAGAATATGAATTTTACAAATCCAACCATTAAATTAGATGCAATGCTTAATGTCAGCTGATCCTAACTCATTTTCTCACACAAATTATATTTATACAAAAGATATATGGAAGTGCTTTTAAAGACGTAACTGTTCTTTGTACCAAAAAAAAAAGACAACTGTTCTTGCAAATTCTCTCACAATTATAAGAAATTAAACACTTTATATCCAAAAAAAAAGAGAGAAATTCAAATGATACTGTATATTAAATTTTTAATTTGACATTTTCATATATAGAATCTTCAATGAATGAACAAAATAATTTCATTCTCAATCAAGTCAAAGAGGCGTAAACGTAAGCACTAAGAAGAAAAGAAGCAAAATGAACCTATCAAAGATAAAAGCAAGAGGAATAGTAAAAGCTGATGCAAAAGTGAGGCGGTAGGCAGAAGCCACCCTCATGCTCATTCCATCATTTATAACGAGCTTATACATGATATTCACAGCAGCATATGCAATCTGCACAAACAACATTAGAATGATTGGTTTTAGTGCTTGCAATGAATTGTATACCCCCTTCATCTTCAAGATTGTGCTGCTATTGGGTTTTGAGATTCAAGAAAATAAAGAGAATATGAAGGAATGGAAAGTGTAGCACAACATTGGAGTTTATATATCATTGTTTTAAAAATTGAACCGGTGATTCAACCGGTAAAACCGGTTCATGGTTTGATGGTTGAACCACAATTAAACCGTCAAGAATTAAATTTTATAATTTAATGATTTTATCTATTATATTAAATAATATTTGATGAGAAATATATGATTATTGAAGTAATCACTCTAGAGAAAAAAGGGAATATAATTGAGAAATGACTTTATCCCTAAAGGAATATAATTGAGAAATGATTTTATCGGAGGATCATCTACATTGGATCAAGAACAATCATACAAGTTAGTTGATCATCAGATCTTTATCCAAAATCTTAAGACATTAGGTTTATGGATCCTCTCATTTACATATTACGCAACACTCATGACTCTTGAATTCATTACAGTCCCTTTCAAGCAGAATTTTTTTCATCCAAATACACATACACTTGTACTTCACAGTCGTCACCCCACTACATCAACATGACAGCAAGTCTTGCGATCTTTTATATAAGCATGTAAGCGGTAAGTCCATCATCTAAATCTTCAGAATCATCATGCGGCGATCATTGTCTGGTCTTGCATTTGCATGTTGAACTTTTGAGAAGGTGATTTCGGGTTTTGATTTCTAAGCAAGCGACTTTGATTTCTTCTCAAGTTCATTCTTTAACTCAAACTCATGATCTTTGAGTGAACATAGTAACATTTCAAAAGCTAACGTATTAAGCTTCTTGAATGGTACTAACCTTCAATCTCTATTAGAGACAATGAATCCCATGTCTCCTTAGTCGTGACATTGTTGCCACACTTGTCTAACACGTATTTTGTCATAGGACATCAAAGATAATGTCTAGATTTCTGACTTAGTGAGTATTGTTTTTTCTGGGTAGCAGTCCAATCTACTCTTAGTGACAACCTCTATTAGAGACAAGGCCCTAATTAAAAAAGAAACAATTTTTTTAAAAAGAGAAAAAAAAAGTTTATAATATTTCTTATTAGAGATTTGTTATTTTATATGATAAGTATAAGCCAAAAAATTACGAGAAATGTTCTACAAAAATAAGAAAAAAAGTTTTATTCTATTTTATAATTCAATAGGTTGAGGAGAGTACCAAATTTAAGGGAGAAGGGAGCAAAATTCTACTCTTTACCCAACACATTTTGCTCATTCCCAACCGAAATTCTACAAATACCCATGCGTGAGTTAACTCACGCTAGTGTTAAATCTGCGTGACTTAACACTCGCTGCCTGAGTTAACTCACGCAGAGATTTACACTAGCGTGAGTTAACTCACGCAGGGGCATTATAGTCATTTCAGTTGTGAATGAACATTTTTTGTTGGATAAAGAGCAGAATTCAAGAGAGCATTTATGACATATAGACCTCAAATCCATGATAAATTAGGCCCAATTTGAGGCCCTATCTTGGTGAAAAAAATTAATTAAAGAAAAAAAAGTACATAGCTTTACTCCTGAGTTGAATCCAAGACAACTCAAATGCCAACACACATGTCTAAGCATTCACACGTTATTAGTATACATCCGATTTTTCCATATATTATACATAAAAAAAATGGGCCCCAAAATTTGAGAGACTCAACTTGGTAGAGTTGTTTCCACCTCTAAAAGACGGCCCTGATTAGAGATAATGTCTTGAATGGTGGTGGAGATTGAGGAATCCTTTAACATAGATAATGTCTTGAATGGTGGTGGAGATTGAGGAATCCTTTAACATATTCATTACCAAAAGGGTTTTTAATGATTATATCTTTGCTCTATATGATTAAGTGTTTAGCACACTGATGTCATTTGCCGTGTAATAATAACAAGAAAATAAGGGTTTGAATTGTGTTGATTAAAAAACTAGTTTTAGAAATTATTTCTAAAAACGTTTCTTTCTTTTGACGGAAATAATTCTTAAAACAAAATTGACAAAAACAAGGTTATATCACAAAAATAGGTAGAGAGGGAAAATACAAGGAAAATGTTACATGAACATCTTTTATTCACACATCCTATTATACACCCTATATATTAGGGATATTTTGATAAATTCATCTCACAACCACACTTTCTCTTCTACTTATGTGGGGTTCAGGTTGCCACATTTCAGAATTTTGTATGGATGTAAGGGGTGTATTGCCACATGGGGGTATCTCTAATCCTTCACATGTGAGAGATATTGCCTTTGCTCATAAAGGATTTAATACCCTATAATCAACTTAAATACAAGAAACCATTCTATGATCCAGCCAACTACCACAAATACTCATTAAACCACTGGAGTTTATTCTAGTCATCTCTAATTTGGCCAAGTGCCTTTATAATTAAAATTTTATTGATAAAGGTTCAAACCCAGCATCAAAGCAAGCAAAATTCTATCCATCTTCTATAAAAGGTTGCAGAGAGCTCACACAGTCATGTACTTGTAAGTTAGACAAAATACCATACAAAAATTTTGATACACCAAAAGTGCCACAAGCCTAAAGGCTACACTTACCCAACAAAATAAATAACAATTAATGCAAAGACACATGGCACACATGATCATGGGACAAAGACACCTTAGGCTAAGGCACCAAGATGCTTGGTCTGATAAATTACATATAGCAAAACTCAAAGTGACTATCCTATAGCACACATGGTACAACCTGTTAGAAAGGAAAAGTAATTAATCGTCAAGCCAAATCCACACCTTATAATTCACCATCCTTCAACTCTTAATACCTTACAGCATTCAGACTTTTCCAACATATGTCATATCAGCAAGTATGTATCACATGATACATAATTTCAAGTATTTACAAACACCACAGTCGTCCAAAGAGCTAATTACGACATCAATATTTGGAAAATCACACTCCTTGGCAGTACACAGACTAGCTTGACAAAGAATGCTAAACAGATATGCAAACAACAATCCTCATCAAAGGCGAGAGAGCCAATCTTCGAAAAAACACAGCCAGTGCCTCGTGATACATACACGCACCAACAACTAACTTTTGAAACAAATCTGTTGCCAAGATGAAACAAAAAAAGCCAAAGAAATAGCACACTCCTTGACATCACAACAACTGAAATGAAAATTAGCTTGATAAAGAATTCAAAACAGATACGCAGACAACAAGCGTCATCAAAGGCGAGAGGCCAATTGTCGAAAAACACAGCTAGTATCTCACGATACATAGACGTGCCATCAACAAATTTCCAAAAAAAATCTGTTGTGAAGATGGGACAAACCAAACCAAAGAAATAACTCCAATCCACTGAGCCACCCAACATGAGCCTTTTAGGTTTATGCTGAAAACGGAAACTGTACAACATTTGAATTAATTTCTGCTTAAATTGTAAACTGGAACCGAAGAAAAACTCCAATGAATAGAATACCGCCATGCACCTGAAAATATAAAAGAACTAGAACACCAAAGAAAGAACCATAACAGATATGAAGTGAATAAAACAATGAAAATCCTAACAAATACTCTCACTTTATCATATATTTTGTGTGAACCACTCAATGATCCTCCCCTTAGTTGTCACTCCTCTCTTGGCTAGCAAATCAGCAGAATTTTTGGCTTCCCTATTCACATGGACAAACAAAACGTTCCTTAACACCAACAAAATATTCCTTAAAGGAAACAATTTGTTCCTGCCTGATATATTTGTCACTATCGGACGAGTTATAGAATAAGTTTATGTTTGACTTGCACCAATTTTTTCTCAAATGATAAATCTCAAAAGAGAGGATAAAATCATAAAGACCAAAGTACAACACAAGAAACAAGTTTCAAAGAAGAGTCATTTAGCAGTTGAAACATTTTCACCGTTCTTTAAAGATTTGTCAGGAAGAGGCTTAAACAAAGGTACAACTGATACACAAAGCAAAAAATGTCTTAGCAACTATATATGGTGAAACAAAGGGATTCAAAATTAACAAATTGAGTACCTCGAGGAAACACCATGGTCACAATGAAATCCTCTACAAAACTCTTTGTAAGAAAAGCAAACTGAACGACAAAAGTAATCTCTTTATTGATATTCTCAAACAAATTTATTTTATTAAAAAGATGTGTTGAGCAAAAGAAAGTTGCTTGCACGGATCAGTCGACTAGGTAATTCATCAACCAAGCCTAAGGAAGCATATGACATAGGCATTGGTTTGGGATAAGAAGTCTCACGAACATAACAACACCCCATTATCCTTAAAATTGTGCTGATATGTGAATAAATGATTGATTGTGTTAATTGAGTTTGGTTAGTTGTAAAACTATTTAGAATTTCGGATGGTCATCAGGAGATAATTATAAGTTCTTTCGGAGAAGTTAGGGATGTGATTAGCGTGTGAGAAACTCGTTTTGAGTTCTTTCACATACGCAAGTCCCAGCATCGCGTGAGCGAGATGCAAGTTCCTTAGTTTCCTGAATAGCAATGACATTTGATTTCTATTGCTTAGGAAAGCTCTTATGTATCTTTTTGTCATGGTCGAATGCATATGTGGTGTAGCTCTTATAAATAACTTCCAAACCTTTTACTAACGTTCGAAACATAAAAGCACCATCAATACTTTCGCTCTCTTCCTTAGGTTGAACCCTCATTAGCTAGAGAGAACAAATCTCATATATCTTTATTTATGGCATTGTTACCACACTTATCATACTCAGATTTTGTCATAACAATAAACTGTTAACATACTAACTTCGATGGTTGTAAAAAAATAATAAACTAACATTTAATTAGTTTTAATACATATAGATAGTCGATACATTTTTAATTTATTTACCATAAAAATATTTTTAGTTTATTTCTGTAAAATATCATTTTTATAGTACATTTTTTTTAATACAGAAGGTCTCTTTCTAATTTCTTTTTAGGTATCGAAATGTGTTGGATCGGCCATGCTCGTCAACTGAACCTTTTCTTTCATTTCTTTGCTCTTACTCCAAAGCACCACATATAGGCCGCACACAATAATCACTGCTCCAAGAATACTATAAAGCATATAACCAAACTATATCAAATCACATATGTATATGAAAGGTCCGAAAAATAAGAAATCATAATAATTAATTTTCAGGGCAAGTAAAAATTCAATAACTAAATTACACTAGAGACCCTTAATTTAAGTTATTTAATTATATTAAGTTGGTTTTTAATTTTTTTCCGTATCATTTATATCGTTTAAGTTATTTTTTTGTAACAAGTTGGGTTTTAAGTTTTTTACGTATCAACTTACTTCCTTTAACTTATTTAAATAACCAACTTGTTATAATGAAAAAACTTAAAAGGACTTGAATAATACAAAAAGTTTAAAGGATCAACTTGGTTATAATTAAATAACTTAAAAACATTTGGTGTAATTTAGCCAAATTTAATATATACCTTCCTAAATATAACTTCTCATCTACCAATAGATTTGCAGCGACAGCCACAAATAGGAGTTGAAGAGGATAGAAAACAGAGGCAAAAAGAGGGCCTCTAATCTTAATGCACCAAGCAACAACAATAGTAGTTATTCCAGAGGCTACAATTCCCTACATCAACATTGATTTAGATTTAACAACATTTCATTGAGTATTTAATAATGTTGTATTGTTTTTTAAAAGTAATAATATTGTATTGTTGTTAGACAAACAATGAATTAGTTTAAGGAGGAAGAAATTTAGAATCCTCAAGTGGTTAGTGTGTCCAACAGGTCATAGATAACCCAACAAATTAAAATTTTATTGTTGTGTTTTCCTAACATGTCTAAAATTTGAAGTGAATAATTTAGTTGATGAAAGCTAGCAATACTGCATCTAATTGACATTTTCTTTATACTTAAATATTATTTTACTATTCAAATATCATATTTTAACCATATTTTTCTATTAATATATAAAGATAAATAGTAGTATATAATAGATGTTATTGGATTTTCCTCCAAAAATATTTTTTAAATATCAATCTTTTTATAATTTTTGCAAATAAATATTAAACATATTAAAAATCAAAATTGTACAATTCTTCGAAAAAAGAATCAATATTGTACATTGAAATTGACATGTGTGATACAATGATCATTCAATTTTTGGACAAAGGGAGTAATAAAGTTCTATGAGCATACCGAATAAGCTACCATGAGAAGTCTGATATTGTAACTAAGCTTCCATTGGGTCAAATCCCTGTCCACACAAATAGCAAAAACGATGGCTTGAATTGCTCCCATTGTCGACATCAAAGCCGTGCTTGAGTGATGGCTTGGATATTCTTTATTCATTTTAGCCTACACAAAGTGAAGAAAATTGTTGTTTCCACTTCAGTTTTTGCTTGAAAACACTTGGAAATTATACATTTAACTTCAATTATAGCTAATTACCGTTCGACTTCATCCATTTCTTTGTTTCTAAACGATAGTTAGCTACCGTTGAGGTTAAATGTGTAATTTTCATATGTTTTTAAGCAAAAACTGAAATGGGTATAGCAATGATCCAAAGTGAATGGACTAATTTGACAAAGAAAAGTGAAAGTTATAATGTAATGAGTTATTAAACGAAAATGCCTCTCAAAGTTACTTCCAAAATAACTTTGATCCCTTATAAATGTATAATTAAGCTAACCTGGATGATAAACCAAAGAGAAAAAGAGCAGCTGCTTCCTATGGCACATAGAAATCCCAGTAGTTTATTACTAAAATCTGCGTGTTGTGGTTCCATATGCCCATTTTGGTTCTGATGTGTATGCAAAAGGTTGATATTGGATGACCAAATATTAATTTCTGCACCTTTATAGAATGTCAACAGCATCGCCCCACTAATTCCCATCAATGTTCCTATCACTTTAGCCTTTCCTTCTACTACACTCCAATTTAGTTTTTCCAATCTATATATGGAAAATCAAAAGCATAATAATAGAGCAACTAATCAGTGTAATTTATACTATAAAGAAAATCGTTATGAATTAGCTTTAATTTGCACTATCATTTAAAATACCTTATATGTTGCATGATATGTTGGTGCTTTATTTTAATTTATGTAAAAAATTTTAGAAAACAAGTTAAAGTACAGCAAGTGTGGAGTGAGTACCCGAAGAATAATGCCATGATGAAGGTAATGCCTGGAGTAAGGTTGAACATAGCGAACATAAATGTTGCTGAGGTTAAAGTCATGCCTTCGGCATAAATGTTCATAAATAAACTTCCCCTGAAATATTACATGACAATATTAGTATTGTTAATTAAGAGTGAAGATACATTCTAGTCGACAAAAAAATATGGGGTTCACTTTGATCCCTTGGAAAAGAAAGCTCGGTTGTTTTTATCTAAGCAGAACGCACAATTATTAATCTCTAAGAAACAACATGGTCATTGACAATACTTGCAAAGAAAAACATTTAGGTCTTTATTGCTAATTTAAATTTCTAAATAGTGGTTGCTTCTTATATGAAGGATCTTCATATGTAAAACATATCGATGCATGAAATGTTGAAGAATAGTAGCATACCCAAACAATCCACTTAGAAATGCCAGAAAAAGCACATTCCAAGTAATCTTTGGTCTTTTCTTCCTGCATAACAGAAAAAAAAGCAAAACGAATTTGGCCTGGTTAATCTAATGCACGATCTCATGTTACTTTTAAGAACTGGTAAAAACATCTCCAGAATTGTAAGAACATTATTCAAAGCGGTCCATCTCATGTCGTTATTAAAGATTATAATTCATTAACTAAACATGTCACATTTTATGTTAATCGAACATCATGCCACCTCGACAAATTGATCGATGAAATTCATGTTGTTGCAGGGACTTTTTTGTTGGTAATTGCAACTATGTAAGAACTAATTACTAGCAAATTAGTCATTGAGATGGTTAAACATGAAATGCCACATGTGCTAGTAGTATCTTCATTTGGCAATTTTAGAAAAAACATTTTTCAATTTGTAGAAATGAGAGACTACTTTGACGGATCCTATTCAATCTACTTTTGAGCCTCTATCAAATCTAGATTGTTACTCCCTCTGGTCACGTGTATATACTATAAGAAAAAAATAAAAAAATTAAAACTAATGTGACACATTAAATATGGCAATAAAAGTAACCTTATTTTTTTTTTTACAAAAAAAGTAACCTTATTAACATGACCCTATTTACTTTTCTAATAAATAAATGTATCTTGAATTTTACAACTGTTAGCAACACATTTTGGAGTTTCTTACCCTACTATGGTGGTTTTGTAGTTCTCATTTTTCGAAACGGCCCTCTTTGTAATCAAAGAAAAAAAAATTCACTCTTTTATTGAGTAAAATTAACGTGAATTCCACATTTTAAAATTGAGTGATTAAAATCATTTCCTTCGTGCTCAACAATTATAAACAATTTTTTTTTTTTATAAATTGAGTAATTAACGGTATTTTGATATTGATTATACATACATAGTAGCTACCTAAAAATTATTTCATTTATATATAACATAGATAATAATGTATAAATATTTCATTCAGAATTGCAAATTATTTTCGTATAAAATTTACATAGTACTCACGCGATCTTCAACTTAACTCTAAATAACTATTTAATCATTTTTTTTCTTTTCAATTTTATTCTTTACGTTCTAAAATATTAAACTTTTAATTGTAAGATGGACACATAAACTTTCAATTATTTCATCTCTCTCACTTGCTCCAACAATTTACTAATCAAAAAATTCTTCTCTTGAAGATATAGTGTGCGATATCATTTACTTCTTACAACAAGATTTTTTTCAAATTTGCTCTCTGTCTCTTCTTTGGTTCTTTTCCTCTTTCATCTGCGTGGTTTCCGTCGTTTTTCAAATCAAGGGTCGTTTTCTTCTTTGGTCCATCAAGAAGGTTTTGCAGGGTGTATTCATTCAAGGAATCGTTTTGTGAGTGACATTATTCTATGAAGAAAGTTGTTTCGTGTGGTTTGCTTCACTTTGGAGAGAAAACAACCATGTCTTTTGGACTTTAAGTTAAATAAAGTAATGTTTGGGAAACAAGTTGGGTTTTTTGTATTTTTGTTTGTAGTTAATTTGTGAAAATGATTGGAACAAAAAAAAGAAGTGAAAATGATAAACTTTTTTGTTTATTTGTTGGGTGTGTTTCTTTTGTAGTAAATGAGCAATAAAAATATACACAAACAATGAGAAACAATAGAATTAAATATGAATTTTAGAATGTAAAGGATTAATTTCAAAAAAAAAAAAAAAGAATGTAAAGGATTAGACCCAAAGAAAAGCTAAAAGACTATAACATTACTTATAATAAAGTTAAGGACCGTTCCTTAAAAAAAAAAGTTAAGGACCGTGAGAATAATTTTGCCTAAAAAATATTTAGATTTTTTTCTTCTAGAAATAACTATTTTTCTTTTAAATACATTTTGCAGTACTCCTTCTAATTATTTAATCACACCATAGTACTTTTAAGGTTTTTTTTTGTTTGCATCAGATTGATCATTGAAGTCATAAAAGTTGTATACCACCCCCTTTTTTTTTAAGTTTTCTATCCAATAAAAAGAGCTTAACTCAGTTGATAGGGATATTGTATATTATATGCAGGGGTCGGAGTTCGAACCCCAGACATACAACTTCTCCACAATTAAATTATGTGAGCTATAACAACTAGACTACTTGACATAAAAAAAGAGCTTACATATTTGTTTTGATGCTAAAACGGCACGCTTTGATGCTGAAGTGGCAAGTCCACTTAAATTTTTAATTAAAAAATTATACTACCTCCATCTTTAAATATTGAACTTTTTAGTAAAATAAAGAGAATTAAGAAAGTTGGTAGCAAGATTAAATTTCTTTGTAATTACTATTGTTTTTACTATTTTATCCTTTGCGAAAAAATTCATTTATATTTTCAATATAGTATTTATTGTTGATTGAAAAAAGGATGTAAAATAGAGATATGTTGATAAAGAACCCGGAGGGCCCCACAAAAAAAAATAATGTAGGTGGAAATACTACGATCTTATAAAAAAGCAACAAAAAAATTTTCTAAAGAGTTTTGTAATTAAAGAAGAAAATAATACTCCCTTTGAAGTGAAAATTATAATAAAAAAAGCTGTACGAAAAATTGAGTAAATGAGAACTAAATCTTAATTACGACTTTTTAACTACAACTTTTGTTTATATTTCATTTCCAAAATAAGTACTCCCTTTGTTCCATATTATAAACATAACAAAAAAATCACACATATTAAGAAAACTAAAACATAGTAGTTTGTAACATAGTTTTTTGTGTTATCTTTGAAATAAGTTTTATAGGAAGATGTAAAAACAATTTTCATTGGTAGTTGATTATAGAAAAAATGAAAAAGAGAGCAAATTGAATGCACTTTGCATTTAATTTTCCTTTGGAAAAGATAATTTTATGAAAAAACATAATTAAATATGATAAAAATTGGTCTTTTTTGCTTATAATTTGGGACAAAGAAAATAGATTTTTTTTACTTATAATTTGGGACGGAGGGAGTATTTTGTTAACTACAACTTTTGTTTATAAGACTACTTTCGAAAAAAGTTTTGTACCTAAAAATAAGACTATGTACAATTTTTTAGATGCATTTATTACTATTTTTCAACTATACCCTTATTAATACTACCAATTATATTGGAATATGAAAAATCAATGTTAAATGCATTTGTGCAAAAAAATAAATAATTTAGTAAAAATAACACATTTTTCAAACAAATTTATTACTCAACAACTTTCCTTAATATCCGTGATTCCTGTAAACTATTTTTTATAAAAGGGTTTTTTAGTTACTTTGCACATGTTAAGAAGTTTAAAATAGTAACTTTACATTGGAACTTGTATATTTTGTATTAAATATATAACTTTTTAATAATTAATTGTTGGTTTTCAATAAAAACTTGCTTATTTTAGTTGCTTTAACATGTGCAACATTGCACATGTTAGAAAAACCCTTTATAAAAAAGGATGGATGAAGTAACTGAAATCATTTATGAACCATTCAAATTTGTGAGTTTATAGGTTTCAAACTTGGAAATTGAACAAAACAGAAAATTGCATCATCATTTTAAAGTCAAACAAAGCAAAAAAATAAGAAAAAATATAGAGAAACTATTATACCCATTTACATTTATAGACAAAAAAATTCTTTAGATTTATTAAATAACGACTGTATCTAAATTATATCATAATCAAAATGCTTCAATTATTCAATAAATCTGAAAAATAAATATTTATTTATAAATGTAACAAGAGAAATAATGAAAAAAGTAATTCTAGGAAGAAGTATAAGGGTTGATGTAAAATGATTGAAGTATAATTTGTACTTCTTGTGAACCCGGATCTAAGATTAATCACCAAAAAAAATCTCCTAGTCAAACACAACTAGCACTCTCCTAACAAGAACTAGCACACATCTACAAGCCAAATACACGTGGCTAATTCACATATTAAAAATGAGATCTTTGTCTTTAGAGAGAAAAAAGTATCGTTTTTTTGTCTCTCCCTAGTTTTTTTTTTGTTTTTTTAGGAATTGTCACTCCCTAGTTATTTCTTTGTCTATTATAAAATGTGTTTTTTTTAATATATTTTTATTAAAAAAATGGTTCTTTGGCTCTCTCTTTCCCTTATTTCTTCATTAACATCCTCATTTATCAATGTGATACGCAAAAGAGTGCAAACGAATTAGAAGATTTCTGGGTAACTCAAACTTGAACATTGATTGTAACCTTAGTTTAGTGATTTTTTTCATAATTATTTTTACAAAATAAAATATTAAAATCTATGTGGACTGACCACATCAGCATCATCAAAGCGGTCACGTAATCACTTTTATTTGTGTTGGACAAAAAACTCTAAAAAAAAATGACAACAATATAATGAACTGGTTTTATGACTTTAAAGATCAATCTGGTAAAAAAAAAAAAAAAAATCTTTTGAACAAGGTTAAATAAAATTAAATGATTAATCTACAATTAAACAACCAAGGACCGTGTAATTTGCAAATGACATATTCATGCAAAAGTTCAAGTCAAAGAAGAAGGGAAGCAATTAATGAAGGTGTAAGAGGATGATTACCTATCAAAAATAAGAGCAAGAGGAATGGTGAAAGCTGATGCAAAAGTGAGACGGTAAGCAGTGGCCACCCTCATGCTCATCCCATCATCTATGGCAAGCTTGCATATGATATTCACAGCAGCACATGCAATCTGCACAAACAACATTAGGATCACTGGTTTTAGTCCTTGCAATGAATTACATATCCCCTTCATCTTCAAGAGATATATATTTGTGCTGCTATTGGGTTTTTGAGATTGAGAAATTAGAGAAGATAATCGTGTGTCGAAATGTAGCACAGTATTGGGTCATATATACACGTGGAGTATATTCGGGCTCCAAACTCCAATTGAGTGTTTGTTTGTTTCTATTGTCTGGTCGAAAAAAAATTGATTTTTTGTTATGTTAATGCTAACAATTTGTTAAGAAATTTAAAGTAAAAAGTTTATCTTGGTAACTGTCCATTTAACACATTAAAATAATAAAAGTAATTTTTTTTTACATGAAATTTAACAATTATTTTTATTTTTAAATCCTTAACAAGTGCTTAAAACACTTTTATTTTATTTCTTTTAAGGAAATTTTCTTAGAGCACTTGTTAGTTAACTCATTGGTTTTTTAATTAATTAATTTTGTAAAAGATTTGGTAAATTTAATTTTTTAAAGTTGATTTGACTAATAAATAATCAATTAACACTAAATTGATTTATGTATAGGTAACTTAATCTTATACTATATTAGTACTAATCTAATCTAACTACAAGCTACTTAGTATATCAGAAAGCTAATATACTCACAAAAATCCAATACAAACATTTCTTCAAAAGCCTAATTAACACCTCAGCAAATTGAAGGGAATATTATCCTACAATTTTTTTTAGGTGACTTTAGATTGATCTCTTTCTTATTTTATTTTTTCCGAATCGGTAGATATCATATACCGGTCCCAAACATAAATTCTGATGCACAAGATTATTTTTCAGTAAGTATCGGATGATTGGTCTCTAATAATTGTTCAATGTGGATGCAGTAGAGCTCAAATCTCCCAGAAGGAAAAAACTTTCATTCTTCCATCTTGAAAGCCAGTGAGCATGCCCTATGAGTTTTTTTAAGTCAATTAAAGAAATTACTTTTGGGAATTTTATCTACTTTTTTCAAGAGAAATGATATTTGTACATTCATTTTATGACAACTTTTGTACAACATTCTCTCTCATACTCATATTATATTTTTATTCTCTCTCTATTATTTTTAACCAATAAGAAGAGAGAAAAGGTAGGTTGTCACCAAAGTTGTCATCAAATAGTTGTTCAAATATCATTGCCCCTTTTTCTAAGTGTGGTGGTTTTTTTTTTTTTTTTTTTTTTTGATGTTATGAAGTCTTTGATTTTTTGTCCTCCTCACCTACATCATGTTCTTCTTGCCGGTACTCTTGGAGTGCTCGCTCTTAAGATGATTTTTTTATCTTTTAATTAGTGGTGTTTGCGGTGTGGTTTGGTTTTGAGGCTAAAAATCATCCGAACCGCAAGATAAAAAAGTATGTGGTTTGGTTTGGTTCGGTTGACTTTTAAAATAAAATCCGAACTCAACCAAACCAAACCAATGCGGTTTGGATTGGATCGGTTGATGCAGTTTTTTTAGACAATAATTTTTTTTGTTTCCAACATTAAAATCAAATTAAAAAGTGAAAACACAACATATTTTCAATAATGTTTTAAATTTCATCCAACATTACAATTTTATTTCATCCTACAATGTTCTCAACTACGTAGACCAAATTAAAACGTGGACAAAGAGTAATCCAACTTTGTAAGAAAACAAAAGACTAATTTTTTTTTATCATTCTCTAAGAGTTCAAGTAGCACATAAATACATTTTTGAAAGAAAAAACAAAGAAACTTAACAAGAGAAAAAATATGTCATATTGTTAAAGTTTCCATTGAGTTTCTATGAGTATTGGTCTAGATGATATATATTTAATTTGTGTTTTCTAATATTGCGGTTTGGTTTGGTTTGGTTGGTAAAATCAAAACCGCAAACCAAAACAAACCATGTGGTTGAGTAAAAAAGTGATCCTAATACATCCGAACCAAATACGATTTTTTGCGGTTTCGATTTGGATTGGTTAGATTTGTGGTTTTTCTATTAAATTGGATCGGTTTTGAACACCCCTACTTCCAATCAAATGTTTCATTTAAAATATTTGATATCAAATCTTAAGGGGTAATTTTTTGAATAAGAACGTATCTACAAAATTACTTCATAAAATTCCTTTCCTGTATTTAAGGAAGATTTTTCAAATTCTTAAAATGTTGAAACAAAAGATGCTCATTAAATCCATCTGTTTTCCATCATAAAAAATGGGAAGATTGATAGAACCAAAGAGACTTTTTTGTTTGTTTGTTGAGAAACGAAGCAAAGAGACATAAAAATTCAACTCCTATTTTATTTTCACGATAATTCCCATATTTTAATGACATAATTTCCTGTTTAATAAATTTCTTGAGCGTCCAATTTTGTTCAAAAAGCGCATTTCAAATTTTTGTAAAGGTAGAACAGTGCCCAAGCCTCTATATATAACAGTTCAATTTGGGACAAACAAGTTTGATAGAGATTGGAGTTGTTCAATTCATTTTTCATCATGAATTAAACTATGATCGTCCTTATGAAACATAACTTGACTACATAAGAACGATTATTATTTGATTCACGGAAGAAAAAAAATTATAAACCCTTGAATATCTTTATCTGAAATATATCTCGGATATGCTATAAATAACCCTTAAATATTTGAAATTTCAACACTTGTAATTACAAAGAAATATCATGTTGAAATTCATATCAAAGTGTTTTAACTTGTAAACTTTCTTTGTGATAGTATTGTTGTATTTGAGTTATTAAATATTTAAAAAGTTTTTCTTATAACTAGAAAACAATTTAAATTAGAATTATTACTTTATTCATATTTGTTGACTAGTTCCGATATCCCCTTAAATATCTCCATGACTTATCATTATTAAGAGATACTCATTTTATTCCTTTTGACCACATGTTTCTATTATTATGGTTAGTCAAAGGTTAGTGCCACATCAATAACGGTTTTTGTTAGCCTATGAGAATAGACATTGCTTGTTGTATATTCACACACACAAACGTATGGAACAAACAACATTGCAGTATAGAAAAATATAAACCCACACACCACACATACATACTCTCTCATTTTTCACATGTTTCTATGTACACACCATTATTTTCTCTCATCAAAATTCTGAGTTTCTGGGTTACATCTCCAGTTATCTTTGAGATACATTCGAGCTGTTCTGTCACCTGCGGCTATGATTCATACCAGGGAAAGACCTGTTGTATCCTGGGAAGATATGCGCTAATGAGGCGGATAAAATCCTCAAGGACAGTGATTATGTCACGCCTCATGTTACATAACAGCGTGTGTTAGTTTTGCAGGTTTCCTCTAATTTGATTTGCGAAGATTTTGATGGAGCGTCGACAACCAAATTCGATAAGTTCCTTTACTTTATTTCACTTTATTACTGGTCTTAATTATATAGTTATGATCTTTAATTAATTATATGTGATAATTTCACCTATAATTTTTTCAACAATCTTGATTTTATGAGTGGCTCTATGAAAGCCTAGTATTTCTTTGGCATAGAATTATTATTAATTTTATATTAGATTTGGTAATTGAATTAGATGATGAAAAAGAAAATTATGAGAAGTGAAATTAGTGTAACCTTACTACCTCATGTCGTATTCTTTGTTTCAGATTTGTAACTTGGAATGACTATTTTATTATTGTTGAATTGCTTATATTGTTGTGGATAATTTTTGTGTGACATGTTTTTGTTGATTTCGAAAACCAGTATTCTTTTAATAAGGCATTGTTATTGTTTAATCTGAATATCTAATTATATTTTATTTTGGTGAATTTGAGAAGGTTTCTAGACACCGAAACTTTTGGTAGTGGTGATGAACCTTTGATTTGAAGGAAATAGCGAATATGTTGCAGAAAATTATACCGTGGATATGTCACCCAGGTTCTATCTACTCCATTTTTACACTTTAGTATTAAATTAAGATTTATTTACGTTAATTACAAAATATGAGTGCTTAAGATATTAGATGTCAAAGAAGCCAGATAAGTCTCTGTACCTAATCTCTATGTAATTACCTTGTATATGTATTATTGTTGATCTATAGAGGAAAAGAAAAGAAATTAAATTCAATTGTTCAGGATAGTTTATTTGAAATTAAAATGAGTTGATGCAGATATCTTACTTGGATTTATTGCTTTCTATGTATAAGTATGGCATGCTTAAATATGGTTATGATTTGTTTCTACTTCTCTGATATGATGATATGCGATGCTTTTCTTTTTATGTAAGATGATATTTCAATTATATTAATGGAGTGAGTTTTGGGAAAAGTATGGTAAACTAAAACTCTGTTTTAACTTTGTCCCTCTATGATTTTACTTTGTTCATATTTGGTTGACCCTCTATGATACAATTTGGCTAGTCCTTCGTGCTTGTTAATCACAATCACTTTTTCATGGAAGTCAGGTAGCCCAGCCATTTTGTTATTTCTTGTTGAACTTTAGTTCTTATTGTTTGTCACAAAATTAATGAACATTGTCGATCCCTTTGAAAAACCTTTTATACATCTTGTATAGACCACAATGGTATATGAGCTCAAGGCTTAGTAAAGTTTAAAAGCTTACTATATTGCAAGATGTTGACTTTTATTTATCCAAGTACATTTGATAGAGAAGATGAGTCTTTTAAATGTCAAAATCCTTAGACTGCCGAAAATTGAAACATCGGATAAAATTTATGGTTTGGATTCGGATTCATATCCATTCTTGTGAGTAAAGTACTTTCTATTATAACCTATAGTTTCTATTATCATTGTTGTTGTGTAAAATGTAAGATTTGTCTTAATGACCGGAAAATAGTCCTGAAAATATTTTTGTGGCACTTGATAAACTCATGATGTATATATTGAGATTCACCTTAAATTATTGGTGATATATTGAGGATTATATTCTATTGTATTAAAATAATACAATGATGTTTTGAAGAGAAAATATATATTTGTGTGGATTTGTTTCCCCAATGTGGAGGGTGTCGTCACTTGAAAAATAATTCAAGTAGACTTAAGTAAAAATTCACACATTAATTTATATTTACCCAATGTGGGGGTGTTGTTGCGTGGAAGCATTTTCAAGTAGACTTGTATATGGAGATGTTTTCGCTTAGAGTTTATCTATGTAGACCTGATGAATTATATTATGGAAGTTAGTTTGATATATGAGATATTGTTTACGAAGTGAATAAACCTTTGTATTAAAATAATACAAAGATGTCAAATAGATATGAACCCAATGAGAATAAATCTATAAGTAGATTTACCTTATTGATGAATATATTGTCGCTAAGCAGACCTGTATAGATTTATTATGAAGAACAAGCTTATAATTGTTAACTTGATATATATGAGATTAATTGACTGAGAGACGTCTTAATCAATATTATTTGATGAAAGAAATTTGTGTCTTCATCAATGTGTGTAAAGTAAGTACTAATAAAGCCTCTGGGATGAAATAAATTTGTGAGCATCGAGAGGATTAAGACTTAAGCCAATCGAAATTGACATGTGATAGGAGCCCAACCTTTGTGATTGGAGATCCCATGAAGAAAGTTCAATGTGGTAAGAACAAGTCACATAGCGCTAAATTTAATCCTAGTCTCTTTCCTATGGTGTATTTGAGTAAGTGCTAGACACTGCAATATTGAGAGGATAAGCTATAATGCTTTCAACGGTTATCATATCCCTTATGGGTGGTGTATGACTTGCAACATACACTTGATGAAATCGCCTATATGAGTGTCAAGTGGGGCCGCTTGCATGAGATCTTGGGAAAATCTCTAGAGCACTCATGAATACCAGGCACGCGCATGGCCTATCAGCGCACAACCGCGTAACAGCAAGAATTGTGGGGGTGTAGTGTGATTGTGAGACCTCTGACATACAAAAAGTGTCTTGGGTTCCATAGCTTGCTAAACCAATTCACTGTAAAGTCTTATTAGTCTAGGACGGGTTCCATAGCTTGTTATACCGTTCCGAGCATTATATCTACGATGTTTACCCATAAAATTTATTTTCGTCCTTTAATTTTAAACTTTTGAAATATGTGGGGATAATTGTATTTTTGAGTTATTAAATATTTCAAAAGTTTTCTTATTACTAGAAAACAATTTAAATTAGAATTATTACTTTATTCCTATTTGTTGACTAGTTCCAATATCCCCTTAAATATCTCCATGACTCATCATTATTAAGAGGAGGTATTTTTCCATGGTCATAAGACCAAATCAATAATTTTGGACACACACATAAAAAGATTCTCCTCAAAATATTCGATCATCTTTTTTATCAATTTTCTCCTTATTATTAAAAAATACTTTTTTATGTGTGTGTGACCAAACACTATTTCTTTGGTCCTGTGACCATATTAGAATTTCTCTATTAATAGATACTCATTTTATTCCTTTTGACCGCATGTTTCTATTATTATGGTCAGTCAAAGGTTAGTGCCCCATCAGTAACGGTTTTTGTTAGCCTATGAGAATAGACATTGCTTGCTATATATTTACACACACGTATGGAACAAACAACATTGCACTACAGAAAAATATAAACCCACACACCACACATACATACTCTCTCATTTTTCATATGTTTCTATCTACACACCATTATTTTCTCTCATCAAAATTATGAGTTTCTGGGTTACATCTCCAGTTATCTTTGAGATACATTCGAGCCGTTCTGTCATCTCCGGCTATGATTCATACCGGGGAAAGACCTGTTGTATCCTGGGAGGATATGCGCTAATGGGGCGGATAATATCCTCAAGGACAATGACTATGTCACGCCTCATGTTACATAACAGTGTGTGTTAGTTTTGCAGGTTTCCTCTAATTTGATTTGCAAAGATTTTGATGGAGCAGTCAGCAACCAAATTCGATAAGTTCCTTTACTTTATTTCACTTTATTACTGGTCTTAATTATTAGTTATGATATTTCTCTTTAATTAATTATATGTGATAATTTCACCTATAACATTTTTCACTAAGTTGATTAAGAACATTGTTGAATGATATGCACAACTTGAAAATCACAAATACCTTTCTTATTATAATATATAGCTGTATTGTGCGATGTGAAGGCAAGATCCTTAACATGTAGAAGATACTCATAGGGTGGCATTGAGTTATGAATAATGAAAAATTTCTTACGTAAAGAAGGGACTAGATAGTACCAATTTATGTGTGCTTCTGCTCTCTTACTGATCTATGTTAATATTTGTTCTTGTCTTATACATGTTTTGGGAAAATCATTTTTGTCAAAGGATTTCAGAATATTCTTTACATTCAAAGTAATTACCACTTCATCTGTAAAAAAGAATTTTGCATACAACAAACTCTCCATATCTTAGGTTTATTTCTCGCACTTTCATATATGTAAATACGTATCTATACTACTATTTTATTAGTGTAAAATGATAAGAATGTTGGATATAATTTCTCTTTCACTTGTCAGGACTGGGTATAACGAACTCCTCAACTTTATTATCCATGTTGATTTCTAAAGATGATGATTTATTCTTCTTTTTCATTTCTTTGTTCTTACTCCAAAGCACTGCATATATGCCACATACAATCAACACTGCTCCAAAGACACTGTATACAGCCAAATTATATTAAATCAATTAATGCATCATGCATATCAAATGTTAAAAAAGATAACATATGAATAATATATGTTTAAGGTATAAGTAAGATTTTATCATGTACCTTCCTAAATATAATTTCTCATCCAACAATAAATAGGCAGAGATAGCCACAAGTAAAAGCTGAAGAGGATTGAAAGCAGATGCAAATATAGGACCTCTCATCTTTATGCACCAAGAAATAACAACAATCACTAATCCAGAGGCTACAATTCCCTGCATTATCATTCAGCTGCATTAATTAACAACTTCATTTTTGAACCTTTAACACACATGCATTGATTATCTTTCTTTGATATCTTTATTAAGAAATTTTTTTGTTCATATCACAAATAAAAACTTTATTTGTTTGATTGATTGAGTTTCTACGAGCATATACCGAATAAGCAATAGTAAGAAGTCTGATATCATAACCGAGCTTCCATTGATTCCAATCCCTATCGATACAGAGAGCAAAAACAATGGCTTGAATCGCTGCCATTGTGCACACCAATGCTGAGCATGAATGGTGTTCTGGAAATTCTTCATTCAACTTAGTCTGAGTCATGTAAATTGAATGGACCATAATATGCAAAACAACTCATATCATATTCATATAAACACATGTTATATGTCAGGTAAAATTGCATCAGAGATCCTATAACTAATTTAGAATTTTTAAAAGTTTCTATATCTTTTTAATAAATTAAAATGATCATTTATCTTTCTAATCGACAACAATATTGATCATGTATTGATTTTCTGTCAAAACCGTGAAAGAAAAAGAAAAAAAAAAAGCATTCTTCACGGTTTTGGAGTGAGGATGTTCCCTAAATACTTGTTTGCATTTTTCTTATCAACCCTCGGGTTTTAAAGAAAAGTGGAACCTCCTCTTAATATTAACCAAACTTTGTTTTATCAAAAAATTGTCCATTATCGAAGTTCATTAATCACTCGAATTTTATCACTTTAATGCCTTATTTGGATAAAGAAAGATAAATAATATATTTCTACTCAAAAAATATATAAAGACCCGTTTTAGACTTTATATTAAGTTAAATGATCTTTAATTAGTAGTGCTATTTTGCTAACCTGGATAATTAACCACAAAGAAAAAGAGCAACAACTTCCTATGGCACATGGAATACCCAATAGTTTATTGTAGGCATGTAGTGGTTCCATAAGCCCATTTTGGTTGTGATGTGGATGCATAAGGTTTATATTGGAAGTCCAAATATCAATTTCTACTCCTCTGTAAAATATCATCAGCATTGCCCCACTGATGCTGATTATTGTTCCTATTACCTTGGCTTTTCCTTCTGCTAATCCCCAGTTTAACTTTTCCAATCTATGAAAAATAAAAAATATTTAATAATTAATAAACAGGAGACTAATCAGTTTAGTTTTTTATTGTAAATAAAATTATTATAATTTGACAGTATCTAGCTCACCAAATTATCATGAGTTTAATAATTATGCAAAAGAATGTAATTTTAGGGATTATTATCGAATTGTCACAAGACCAAATATAAATATCTTAAGCGCACTTATAAAATATTAGTTATACATTTTCTTTTAATTATTTTATAAATAGTAAAAAATTAATTCATTGTTTACTTTTTGTGAGTGTACCTAAGAATCATGACTATATTCTTGTGACTATGATTATACTTGATATTTCAACTTGTAATACTTTATTTTATAAACTATACGTTTAAATATCTTTATTGTAAAGATATGATTCGACGTGTGTAAAAAACTTCTTTGTAATCTTGGTGCAAACATTAAAATTTAAATTATATTCTAAGGTGAAAAGAGTGAGTACCTGAAGGATATGGCCATGATAAAGGTAACTCCTGGGATAAGGTTGTACAATGACATCATAAACGTTGCTGAAATAAAAGTCAGTCCCATGCCATAAAGGTTTAGAAGTAAACTTCCCCTGGAACATACATTGACCATATTAGTATCTTTAATTAATGTCATATAAAGACTCTTTATATAATATGGAAGAAAAGGTGAACAATTCAGTAGCATACCCAAACAACCCACAAAGAAATGTCATATAAAGAACCTTCCAAGTAATCTTTGGTTTCTTCTTCCTTCATAACAAAAAAAAGGCAGAACCATTTTGGTCTAGTAGTTAATTTAATGCACGCATCTCATGTTACTTTGTCTCTACTAATACACATGAGGTCGGAAGTATATTTTTAAACATCATTATCTTTTTTTTGACCGGTTTTAAACATTATTCATGAAATGCTATTTTCAAATAAGGATAAAACATTGGTCAAAAAAAAAAAAGAAGATAAAACAAACAAGTCCTAAGGAAATTGTTTAAATGAAGAAAAAATAAATGCACATATTTCTATGCAAAAGTTACTATTTTTTTTTGAAGGAATAAATGCACATAATTTTTTTTTTTTTGATTACTCAAACAATAACCCAAGAATATTTGTTAGTATTTTCCTTCGAATAACAATAATAATAATAATAATAATAATATACAATGCATGATTGTTTAACATGTAATTTCAAGTGATGTTTGAGGGAAACAACAAATCATCTATTTTTGGAGTGTAATATTTTTAGCTCTCTTTAGTATGAGGTTTGTTATTGGCTTGGTATATCTTCGGTGTTGCCTAGTAACCTTCGTCAGCACTATTATCAGTTTACTAACATGCCGGGGCTGCCTAGAGTTACTTATCTATTTCTTAGAATAATTTGGTTTGCTTCTGTTTGGGTGTTATGGAAGGAGAGGAATAACTGTGTTCCAAAATGCGGTGTTTTCTTCTTCTGGTATGCTTGAGAAGGTGAAACTTAATTCTTTTTTATGGCTTAAAGCAAAATAGGCAACGTTTCAATTTAGTTATCATGAGTGGTGGAAACATCCAATCCATTGTATGAGGGCCCACGTGTAATTCTCATTTATCTGCTTTGTTTGGTGCCCTTGTTTGTTAGCACATTTTTTGTGTAAATATTGTTGGGTGGCTCTTCCTTTGCACACCTTATTGTTTATAATATATTATTTTAGTTTGTTAAAAAAAAAGGGTGATGTTTTATGGAAGAACCGGATCTTTTTCTTATAAAAAGAAAAAAAAACTGTAGGAACTGATGAGGGAGTAATTAATAATGTTATTAAATTTCACCAAATGGGTGATAGCTATCTTTTTTTTTTTAGAGTAGCTATCTTAATATTTTCCTTGACTGGCTATATTGCCGATCTTTTTTTTTTCTTTCTACCTGGATAGTTTCAAGATAGTGATCTTAAAGAAAAAATATTTTTTATTTAAAAAAAACCATTGAAACTAATGAGAGAGTAATTAATAATGTTATTATATTTCAGCCAATGAATAAACCGTTGTTTTTGTTAGTGTCAAAGAGAGTTTAACGACGAAAGTCGCTCAACCAACCTCACTAAATATAAATAAAGAAACTAAGAAAGGATGCATTTAATTTGCACCACCAAATATATTGATCCAACTTCTTTAAAAAAAATAAAAAATATTGGTTCAACTTAGACCATTTTTTTTTCACCATTAAATTAGAACATCCCACCATATCTTATTATGGTATATCACACTAAATCTAACTCATAACTTTTACTTCTCTGGTTGCAATTATCTCTTTATCTATCTAATCGTCTTCATCACCAACCATTTTTCTAAGTTTTAACAAAATAAAAAAATAATAGAAAACAATGTGCCTTCAGTTTATTCATTCTTTCCTCTTTTTTATATCTTCATAATCTAAATAGACGAATGCTTTCATTTTTAAATTATGGAGCATGTTTACAGATTATCTCTTCATGCCCTTGCAAATATATTAATTTATCGACACATTAATATTTGTGAAACTCAAATACCAAAATCATTTATAACATGACACTGTACCACTACCAATTATCTCCCAAATTTATTATTTTCAGATTAAGCTTTTGGTAACCATAAAAAATTGGATTCAGATTAGTGAAATATAAAGTGAATTTAATTGAATAATTTTGTATAGAAAAGTGGAAAAAAAAAACCTTAAGAAATATTAATAAATTCCCTACTATCCCAATAAAATTAATTTTATTAAATGCTTGGAATTTCCTTTTTAAAAGAATTTCACAAAATGTCTTGAGATTTTTTTTCTAACAATTTTTATTTATACAAAGATATGGAAATGCTTTTTTAAGAAGTAAACATTTTTTCCCAATAATTATAAGAAACATTTTACAATAAAATATATACCAATTAAAACAGACACTAAATTTAACATTATTGTTTAAAGAACCATGAATGAATGATAAAAAATAAATATTAAGTTCACAAACAGTAAGAAGAAAAGAAGCAAAATGGACCTATCAAAGTAAACAGCAAGGGGAACAGTGAAAGCCGCTGCAAAACTGAGGCGGTAAGCGGTGGCCACCCTCATGCTCATTCCATCATTTATGACGAGCTTGTACATGATATTCACAGCAGCAAATGCAATCTGGCAAACCACCATTAGCACCACTGGTTTTAGTCCTTGCAATGAATTGCAAATTATCCTCTTCATATTTATGATATATATTTGTTATGTTATTAGGTTTTGAAAGTACTCAAGAAAATAGAGAGAAGATGAAGAGAAGAAATTAAAGTGTAGCACAACATTGAAGTGTGTATATATATGCAGGGAGTATTTTGGGATTCCAACGGTGCTTGATCACCATGTAGGAATTTAGAGGAGCAAATAGATGACAGAATTATTTTTTTATTATTTTAATGGAAAAAATATATTTGAAAAGAGTGATGGGGTACTCCACTTGTTTTAGTTGTATTTTGAGATGATTAGTTATATATAAAGGAGGTACTCCACTACTCTTACTCCTTTTTTTTTTTTTATGTGTATAGAATAAAATATAGATTTTTTAAGGAAAGATAACTTATTTCATCCAAAATAATAGAGTGAATACAAAATGAAATGTGATATAGACGTTCTAGCAAGGTTATGAGCAATTTTATTAGTTTGTCTCCTAATATAAGCTAAAACATAACTAGCATTAGATAAGAGCTAAGTTCTACAATTAGATAGTAAATTTTTTAGTTCATTCACATACGAGCTATTATTAAGGACTGCTGTCACAAGTATCTGACAATCAGTTTCAAAAACTACCCGATTAAGAATAAAATATAGATATATATTGGAGAACGTGAAACATGTAAAAAAATTACTACAAATTAAGAAAAACAAAAAAGTTAGGGGGACATAACCTAACTTGGAAAAGAATAAAATAAAATGCTCAACAAATTAAGTTGATTTTCAACTATTGAGAGGAGATTATGTAAATGAGTTTCCTTCTGCATATAAGCATATTCTTTTCCTTGTTTTATAACCACATCTATATAGACTATTTACTTGCAATATAAAGATTATTCAAAAACCTAATAGCTACGCTTTCTCTTTTTTATCTGTATATAATTTGGGTTTAGTACTTTCTCTAGCATTATTATCCTTCAAAATTTACTACAATATCTCTAAGTTGTAAACAACATTATAACAATCTTCAAATATGTCATTCAAGAGAAACCTAAACATTTGATCGCTAACAAGATCTTATAACTTGGCCAGTTGAGTCTCTTTTCCTTCATCGAAATCCACTCTAATCAGCCAAATCCTCTTCTTATACTTGACCACCAAATTCTAGAGCACAAGACCTTCAGATATCACACACTAACAACAACTTTCTATCATCACAGAAAATTCAAATGATTAATTAGAATTCAATCCCTTCTATGCAATTTAGAGACAAAATATTCTCCATCCCTAAATCAGTTATTAACATTATCAACCGGTGGTTTGACCACAATTATCATATCGTTCACTAAATCCGTCACTATCTCAATTAACAACAAATATAGAGACCGATTTAAAGACTGATTACAAAATTCAGTCACCAAATTAGTCTCTATATCAATTTAAATTATTTAGCTACTAAATCAGTCATAAGTAGCTAATTTTTATTTGTATATATGCCTTAGAAACACATTTCAATCTGAGCAAATGCTGATTTGGGACACTTTTTTTATGCCCCGTCAGTGTTTAGATTTTTGATTGCACACTACTAATATATATTTATTTCTGAAAGAGTTTGGAATCTGGTTCGGAGTACATAAGTATATATATCAAATTAAAGTTAGTTCAATGAACTTCCTCTTTTTAGTGCACTATTATGCTTATTTTCAGTGGATCAGTATAACTTTATTTAATACCAGAAGTGGAAGACATATACGGCATAATAAAGATCGATACCGATATTATTAGTTTGTTCAATCAAAATTAAGAACAAGTCTTCCCTCTTGCAAAGGTAGGACCTAATTAGGTGGTGGGATCCTTTTTTTTTTTTTTTTTTTTGGGTAAAA
>Ga0315914_1001145_pt1 | contig 38504 bp, 11 predicted proteins | sample MpolenodulesMG_FD_203920 | JGI IMG/M metagenome (GOLD analysis project Ga0315914, IMG submission 203920) | Medicago polymorpha root nodule microbial communities from Los Angeles, California, United States - elongated nodules | ecosystem: Host-associated > Plants > Roots > Nodule | place: USA...
TCCTCCACTTACCACTAGTTTTCTTTAACATTACTACATCTGTGAGCGGTGAGCCTAGGTCGGACATTTGATTTCCTTTATGAAATTGGCTTCTTTTAACTTCCTCAACGCTCTTCCTTCGTTCCTCTCCTATGCACCTTTTTCTATGGGAAAATCGGTTTAACTTAAGCTAATAATTTGTTTGTGTATAAATGTATTCAATATTGCATTTTCATATTACAATCAAAGGTAATAATTATATTTTTATTTTATGTTAACTCTCTGATTCTTACGGAAAAAAGCTCTTGATAATTAGGAGTTCGGCTGAAAGATTCCCAAATAATTCATCCGTAGGTGAGATTTATTAACAACTTGAGTCAAATCACTTGGTTAATAAGAGATTATATTTAGGAACAAATCAAAGTTTCAAAAAAGAGACATATGGAGTATAATATATTTGAGAGTAGTATACATAACATTATTTTTTTTATTTTTTTGTAACTCTGAACGGAATAGTTTTTTTTTTATGGTGAATTAACATGTTTTTAATCAAGTCCTGTGTTGTTGAGTGCTGATCTCAAATGGAGTTCACCTTCTTAAATTCTTTATCTTATGGTTCTGATTGCTTCGAATCATCCACGTATTTTATAAATATGAAACATAAACAAATAAAATAAAGCGCCCATGGCCTAATGGATAAGGCGCTTGACTTCTAATCAAGCGATTGTGGGTTCGAGTCCCACTGGGCGTGTTTTTCCTTTTTTTTTTAATACTCCTCAAAAGAGATTCAGCAAAAAAATATTCCTTTTAAAATTTGTTTATATTGTTATTAGTAAAACATGATATAGCTACATAAAGCTTAATGTAGTTATTAAACTCATAAGTTGTATAAATTCAGTAAACAAATGAAAGACTCTAGAATTTTGTGAAAAAAAGAAGAAGAAAGACTCTAGTATATAAATCATGATTATTAATCCCCCAGTCCCAGCTAGAGATAAAATAAATAATTTGTTTTGTACTTTTCAAAATTGTAAATACTCCATTTGTTCTTAATTGTAAGTCCATTTGAAGAAAAAAAAGTTTGTATTTAAATATAAGATTAGTTACAAATTTCTAGATACATTCAATACCTTTTTTCTCAGTTATACCATTTATTAATACTATCAATTGTCTTGGAATGTGAAAAATAAATATTTAATGCATTTTACATAAAGGCTAATTTAATAATAGTCACATACTCTTCAAACAAATTTATTACTTCAACAACATTTTTTAATAGCCATGATTTTTATAAACCACTCTCATATCAAGGGACAGAAGGAGTATCAATCAATGTAGTTCCACAAATTTAGAAAATAGCAACCCAGTCTATTAAATTAATGAATATTATCAATCAATGTAATCCCTCTATCAATTTTTTTTGAAGAGACTAAAATGAAATATATTATCACATCAAAAAGTCTTTCCCAACACAAGGTATGTGAAGAGAGAAACAAAAAAGTCCAAACAATATTGACAAAAACATTGATTGATACTTGAAGGGAAGAGAAACAAATTTCGCCTTCAGCCACATAAATGTTAGCGAATTAATCTTATCAACCACCTGCATAATCGAGCATTCTTTAACATTAAATAACTTGTTAGGAAACATCAAAATATTTATGTTATGTAGTAAACATCAATCTAGACCAATAAATTAATGACATGCATATTGAATTAAATAATCTTTTGCTGCATCTCAACAAATATAGAATCTTTAAGATTATGATGTAAAATTTTAAAAAGGACCAACTACATTGAAATTTTTTGCAACCAAATTACTCCATTCGACCACATTTATAAGACTTTTTTTTCTCACTTTTTATTTGTCCTTAAAATAAGACTTTTAAAAATAATCACATGCATTATAATAATCACTTTTTTAATTTACTATTAAAAAACATAAACACATTATTTTACTTTGATATTAATAAAATATAGGGAAAAGTATGTAAAACAGACACACATTTGGATAGATTTATTACTTCAACATTTTGTTAACACCTGTAATTTTTGCTATATATCCTTATAATATAAGATGGAGGAGGTCCTCGTGAGCAAGGTAGTCAGGAACGAGTCCCAGCTCGTAGGATCACACGTTCCTACGTGCTTTCCACAACCAAGCGTGCTCCGACATTGATCTGGATCGTTTTTGCCATTGTGTTGGTCTGGATCGAGTTTCTGCAGTAGAAACATAAGAAAAAACATGCTGGGCTGGCCAATCTGGGTTGGGCTTCGCGAACCGGGTCGGGTCAACAATAAAACCCGATTTTATATATAAAAAAGATACGCGTTTCTTTCATCTTCACCTTTTCTAAACCCGCCGTCATTCACTCTCTTCCGTCACCTAACCTTGTTTTCCTTCACTTTCATCCACTGAAACTCAGTTTTTCAAGTTACCCATAACTATCTGCGTTTTTTCCTCCCTTATCTCTGTTCTCTATTACGATTTTGAATAATGATGATGATTATGACTCATTAATGTGTAGTTTAAGGCACTTAAGTTTTATAAGTTTTTTTATTTTTATGTTTTTGTGTGTTTATGTATATTTGAAGTTACAATTTTTCCCTTGAGTGGGTTCTTACGAATCATGTTACGTTCCCCGACTTTACGTCCCTTCACCGGCCGATCGAACCTACGCAGAAACTCCTTCCCGACTACATTGCTCGTGAGCTTAACTCAGTTGCTATAGACAATGCGTACAATATACAAAGTGTGGTATATTTATTCCCTCCATAGCATTAAATCCATTTCACAATTAACATTATCCCAATCCAATGCACTCTTCATGGAGGGTGGTGTAATAAGCAAACCCTCAGCCATGCTATCCAAAAAACCTGGCATATTAAACAAAACCTCCTCATCAAAAAACATTGCTTTAGACTCATCATCATTATTGCTCATAATCTCAATATTATCACCTGCTAAAACCCTAATTTATTGGCTCTTACATTCCACCAAGCAAGGCTTAGTCACAACACTCAAATTGTTAACAAAAGAAGAAGAGGTTGCAGTGTTTGCAAATGCCTTTGCAGCTTCTCTTATATCTTCAAGTGAAGTTGATTTCGAAACCGGAAGAAGAGAAACCGAATCAGGGAAATTGTACATTGCTGAAGTATCATGAAGTGCTAGAACAGCAGCTACACAGGGAGAATTTGATGGAGAATTTAGGTTATTATTGGACGGTGAAGACAAATAATGATCCGTAGATTCATTTTCCAAGTTCATTCTTAGATACTATATAGCTAATGAAGAATATAATGTGCGTGCTTAATAAATAATGGGTTTTGCTAAATGTTGAATACACCTAAATGTGTTGGGAGTAGTATTTATATGGCATAGTAGTTATAGTTTTGAGTAGTGATAGGTAAACACACTTAGTTTTCATGGTTGGGAAAATGAAATATATGAATGTGATGTCTAAAAAGTTAACTAAATGTCGGAGCAGGAGATGCACGTGCAACACGTGATGTATTCGAATTTTGTGGCAAGTTGGAAAAAGTGGGGATAACTTTTTTTTTATTTTAAAAGTCTATTCTCACTTTTTTGAAGGAAAGTCTATTCTCACTTATCCTTCACCAAAAAAAAAATATCTACGATCACATACATGCCTCTTATTCAGTTCAATTTGCCCTTCTTTTTTTATTCTTTTTTCAATTTGCCCTCTTTTATTATCAAAATATAAAAAAAAAAACAAAGGGAGTATAAGATTGAATTTTGGCCATGCCAAACATAGTCTAAGTTTCACAACTTTACAAAATAATAATTTAGTGCTTTAATTAGAGAAAATAGATAAAAGACTTGTTAAGGAAGTTATATATTGTAGTATATAAGTCTTTCATTAATTATAATTGATATTTTTTAATTTAGCACCATAGTTTTAAATATAATTTATTTTAATGTAACAAAAGACTTGTTAAGGAAGTTATATATTGCAGTATATAGGTATTTCACTAATTATAATTGATATTTTTAAAATATATATTCATAAAGAAATTAAATTAACTGGCACTTTTTAATTTAAAAGACTAAATTTTTATTCTATGAATTTGAAAAATTAATTTGATGGATAGTTTTACTTTCACCGACCCATAATATATTTATAAAATGTACTTGTCCAAAAATAATTTACCTTTTCAATTTTTAAGGTCACTTACATTTTCTTTAATATGTTAAAAAGGACAACATTAGAGGTGTTTGCGATGTAAATTGATTCTATTTTGAGGTTAAAAATTATCTGAATCGTAAGATATAAAAGAATGCAGTTCGATTTGGTTTAGTTGGCTTTTAAAATATAAACCAAATCAAACCAATGTTATTCTATAAAAGTTCTCATTCGTTTGGTTTGGTTATTGTGGTTTTTTGCGAGACAATACAATTTTTTGTTTCCAACTTTAAAATCAATTTAAAAACAACTTATTTCCAGCAATGTTTTAAATTTCATCTAACATTATATTTTTATTTTCATCAAATAATGTTCTCATCAACAGAGTAAAATACAAACATGAACCAAAAAGTAATCCTTTCATATAAGAAATGCAAAAGACTGAGATTTTATCATTGAGTTTCTACGATTTAAGATATATCTAATATAAATAGGTTTGCAACAGTACAAGTGGTATCAAATTAAATCACATAAATACATTTTTGAAGTAAAAAGTAAAGAAGAAACTTAACAAGAGAACAAAATTACATGTCATTGTATAGAAGTTCTCATTATGAGTATTGAGTCGTGTGACATAAATTTAATTAAAGTTTCTCTTACATTGTTGTTAAAATGTCAAAAATATAAAATTAACAAGAGAACAAAAATATGTCATTTTATAAAAGTTCTCATTGAGTTTCTATGAGTACTCAATAGGATGACCAAATGTTCTATTAAAAAATCAAAAATTAATATTGTATTGACATTGAAAACGATAACTAAATATAAAATAGGCAAAATTACACTTTTAGTCAATTAACTTAATTTCATGTAACAGTTTCGTCATTTATCTTTTTTTCATTTTAATTTTATTCTTTTTGTCCATTTACATATGAATTTTCAAGTTTTAAATTTAATATTCATATGCAAACATAGATGAAAGCCCGTAAATTTGAAGATTGAGAGGCCATAACAAAATAAAAACATGAGTTTTAAGCTTGAAAATCTATATGCAAATGACCCAAAAGGACAAAATTGAAATAAAAAAAAAAGATAAATGAAAAACATTTATATGAATAAGTATTTTTATCAAATAAATAAGTTGCACTAATGTTCAATTGCTTTTCACTATCTTCTTCTTTATTATTTTTTTTTTGTTGACATTTTTCGCTATATTATCACATCTTAAAATTACCTTTATTTTTGAAGCTTTTTTATAAGAAGTTAAAATGGAATATATAGATCAAACAACCTTGATTTCCCAACATAAGATCTGCCAGAAAATCAAACGATAAGTGTCAGATACAACCAAAATAAAAATGGTTGAATGGTTGAAAACCAACATATATTCAACTTATTCATTTTAAAAAGATGAATTTCTATTCACTAGATTATTGGGTAAAAAAATAATAATAATATAAAGGACGTGGAAAGTATAGTTATTCTGTCCATAGTGTTAAATCGATTTCACAATCAACATCATCCCAATCCAATGCACTCTTCATGGAGGGTGGTGTAATAAGCAAACCCTCAGCCATGCTATTCAAAAAACCTGGCATATTAAACAAAACCTCCTCATCAAAAAACATTGCTTTAGACTCATCATCATTATTCATAATCTCAATATTATCACCTCCTAAAACCCTAATTTCTTGGCTCTTACATTCCACCAAGCAAGGCTTAGTCACAACACTCAAATTGTTAACAAAAGAAGAAGAGATTGTAGTGTTTGTAAATGCCTTTGCAGCTTCTCTTATATCTTCAAGTGAAGTTGATTTCGAAACTGGAAGAAGAGAAACTGAATCAGGGAAATTGAACACTGCTGAAGTGCCATGAAGTGCTAGAACAGCTACATCATGTGCTATAGCTGCCATTTCTGGTGTAGGGTAAGTTCCAAACCATATTCTTGATTTCTTCTTGTTTGGTTCAAGAATTTCACAAACCCATTTGTTTCCATTATATCTTTGGCGAACTCCTTTGTAAATTGGGTGCCTCGTCTCCTTGAATTTCTTTATTCCTGTTTTTGTTTTTTTCTTGTGTGAGTTTGGTTTTGATGGAGAATTTTGGTTATTATTGGATGGTGAAGACAAATAATGACTCGTAGATTCATTCTCCAAGTTCATTCTTTGATACGTTAATACATATAATGGATTTGGCTAATGAATTGTTGAATATACCTGAATGTTTTGGGAGTGTATTTATATGGAATAGTTATTCTAGTTTTCATGGGTGGAAAAGGTGAATGAAAGAATTTGATGTCTAAAAAGTTTGAGGGTGACAAAATGTCGGAGTTGGAGATTGCACGTGCAACACATTGATGCATTGTAATTTTGTTGCGAATTTGAAATGGTGGGCTAGCTTCTTTATTTGCAGACCAATCGTATGTTAGATAGGCACATGATTTTTGTTGAACTTTGACCTTTAGTGTGAAGTCTACTCTCACATATGTCTCTTACAAGTTATAAGTATTCAATTCGATTTCTCCTCTTTTATATTTTATTTTATATAAGGGATATGTTAACGAGTGTTCCCGAAACACTTGTTAAGGGTCTTAAATAGTAACGTTTTATAAAAACATGTGTATTTAATGTATTGGAAATTGAATTTTTAAAAGAATAATTTCTTAATTTTGAATGTTTAAAGAGTATCTCAGGGTCATCATTAACAAGACCCTTTATATAATAAAGAGAAAGGAAAAAAAATTAGGTATAAATCCGTTCATAAATATAAGCATCAATTTATAAAAAATGGTCCCCTAATATAAGTCTATTTTTAAATTACTAAATGTATTTATTGTTTCTTTAAATAAACCCTTAATCAATGCTACTAAGTATATGAAAAAATTAAGATTAACTGTACAGAAGCAAAATATATTTTAAGCATATGTACTTATATATAAAACTCTTTTGGCCAAAATATAAGAATTAAGAAAAGTAGTACGTACATTAAATTTGTCAACAATATATGTTCTTTTTTCAAAATCATCCTTCAATTATAACGCGATCAAAATGATTAGTTTTTTATTTCATCTATCCTAAATTATATGTCGTTTTGGAAAGAAAATTTATCCTAAATTATACTCCCTTGATTCCAAAATATAAGTAAATTTGACTTTTTAGGTTCATTCAATTAATGATGTATGTGGTTCATAATATGGACCACATACATCATTAATTGAATGAACCTAAAAAGTCAAATTTGCTTATATTTAGAAACGAAGGAAGTATATCGCTTTAAAATACAAATGAAGTATTAATGATAATTTTCCTATTATATCATTAATTATTTGCTACTCTATTCATTTAATTCTTTAATTTATCTTTCTCGTATTACCTCCGTCCTTATATATAAGACCTTTTATGAATATATTTGCGTCCCTTTTTATAAGATTCTTTTCAATTTACAAGATACATTAATTATCTTTTCACAAAAATGCCCGTTTTTTTTGTGGTAGGCAGGGTTCGAACCCGGACCTTGCATATATTATGCATTGTCCCTGCCAACTGAGCTAAGCTCACGAGGACCACAAAAATCCCCCTAATTAAATGAAAAAAACTACTCCATTCGTCCCAAATTACTACCTCTGTCCTTATAAATTAAAGAATTGAAAGAATAAAGAATAGTATATTTATGCGTAAAATAGACACATTAACTACACTACCAACAATTTTTTCATAAGAGTGAAATTTATTATTATAGGTGCTTATATTAGGAACTAAAGGAGTAGTATTTTTGTCTTGTCAAACACTGTCTCATAGTTTCGTCCCTAATGTTTAACTAATATTCATAATAGTTCTTTAATCAATTCTTTTAAATGCCAGAAGAATTATTTTGACTATCAAATGCGCAATCATAGATTATTTTGTAATTTTGCTACGTTGAGAGATTATTATGATTACTTGTTAAAAATTCGAACACAAAAATGATTATTTTTCCATTAAAAAACCAATAATAAAAGGTGTATTGAAGTTTGAAAACAACAAGTAATTAGAAAATCTCCCGCAAATATGATAATTAAATAGGAACAAAGGTAGTATATTAGACCATCCACGACATAAGAGTCTTGCTCTTTTAAGACTTCGTACCCAAAAGATAATTTTTTTTTAAAAAAAGAAAAAAGAGATTGGCGAGAGATGGTTAGTGAAGTATTCTCTCTTTGACGGGAAACACGTTTTTTTAATATTAAAATATAATGATAAAGTTATTGATATTGTAGATGATTAATAGTTTTCGTTTAAGTTGTATGAAGGGTTGGATTGAAGAGATTGAGTGTTTATTAAATACTACTTCCTCCGATTTCTATTACAAGATAAAATTCTCATTTTAGATTCATTTAATAAATGATGTATATAGTCTCTAATATAGACTAAATACATTTTTTTATTGAATCTTAAAGTAGATTTTTTCTTATAATAGAGATCGGAATAATATTATTAAAAAATTATAATTAAATAGTATTATATAAGGGTTGGGAACTCTCTCTCTCATCACTTTTCTTCTTCTTTAATCTACTCAAGAATCATTTTTCTCTTTTACTTAAATAAATAGTATTATATATAAGGGTCGGGAACTCTTTCTCTCTCAAACCCTAGTTGTTATCACTTTTCTTCTTCTTTAATCTACTCAAGAGGGATGATTTAGGGTTAATTTTGACTCAAAAAAATCATCCCTCCAAATTGTTTTTCCTTTTTCTCTTTTAGTTAAATAAGTTATTTCTACATATTTTCAGTCTTCTTTCGTTTGTTTATGTGATTTCGTCATTGTTTGTGTTGATTGCATGTCTTTTTCAAAGATTTTAATACAATCATATATATATGAGCATATATGTATATTATCATTTTATGCTTTTAACATAGATAATAAGAGTATGTTCATAAATGATGCGTCATATTGTGCCACGAGGAAGAGAGGAGAGACACATGTTTATGGTCGGTTTTGTACACACCCAGAAATAGTTTACGTCAACGTTTGATCCATAACGAAATGCGTCATATTGTGCTATAACGAAATGCACGTGTGCTTTTGACTCTTATTTACGAGGTACTTCTTATGCTAAAGTTCAGCTTCGTTTGTCTAGCTCCATTTCCAATTTCGACCCTTCTTGTCAAGGGTGATAATATCAAACTTTGAATGATCAAAATAAAGTTCTAATAATACATTTTTTATTTTCTTATTTTATTTACGCTTTCAAATAATATCAAGATTTTTAATCACAAAAAAATTAAGATTTAAAATATGATTTTCGTCATTTATATTTTATCTGGTATTTGTTTTAGTCTTTTATTCTTCTTTTTTTAGTAAACTAGTGTATTTACCCGGCGTTGTCCGGATTAGACATATAATTAAGGATGAACAAAATTTGGTATGCATGGTATCCGAAATAAAATTGACCACGAACTAGTATAGGTACACACACAAATAGAATAAAAAAAAACATATTTTAAGTACATGTAAATCAATAGATGCATAAGAATATGAAATTATCCGACACATATAAAATAAAATAAATATTTTTTCTAAATACTCAAACACGTAGGAATCTGTACCCGTTATTAAATTAGCAAAATTATACAATTGTCATATTACTTAAATAAAAATCTTCTTGTCATGAAATTAAATACAATGAATTTTTTAATTAATGATTTTTGTATGATTAGTAATTTGTTGTCAAAGTAAAAACGTATGGTATAATATTTGTGTCTTATCAAAATAGAATGAATAAGTCTAAAAAGGTGTTTGCTCAGTGGTAAAAACTTGACTTTGTAACTTCGAGAGACATTGTCCAAATCTCACATGAAACAATTGTAAAATGATCATCAGTGCCGCAATTATTATTAATAAAATTTAAGAAATAAATTTCACATAATTTCAATTATTTTATAATAATGCATTTTTTTGTATTAAAAATAATTTTACACGTTGATATTTGCAAATTTTGTAAATATTTTAATACCCATTAATACTCGTCTAGCGGATATCCATACGAATGTAAGAATGACATAAACACCATTTTTATCAATTAGAGAGAGTTAACTACTATGTATACCTGAGAACATCCATTATCATCACTGATCATAGTAAAGTAACACTTCATTAAAAAGAAATAACCTTAAAGTATAAAGAGAAAAAAAAAATATCGATAAAGTTCAAAGAATAATACAATCCTTACGATTTATAATTGATTCAATATTGGTAAATGTTTATTTGACATTCAAAATAGTTGCAACAATTTTTTCTTAATATATAAGAAAATAAACATGCAAGAAGAACAAATGAAAAAAATATTGATAAATTTAACTTTTTCTATTGTTGCTCGACAAATGAAAATATTCAACATCATTTTTTTTCTTATATGCCACAAAGCATAGTAAAATAAAATCAAAATATACTTAAAAATAAATGAGTACCTTTCACTCTCTATTCTCAGTAGAAAAAAGAAATACTCAAACAAAAAATAAAAAATAATGAAATGAAAAAAATAACATAGATATTAGAAAAATTATACTCGGAGGAGAATTGTAAAAGATAAATATTTTTTTTTGAGAAAAAGATAGATATTATAAAGCATTAAAAAACCCAAATAAATAAAATGGTTGAAGAGTGTTGGAGAAAAAGAATGCAAGATAAAAAAAAAATTATATGGAAGAAATAATAAAATATATTACAACATATATAAAACCCGTAAAAAAAGTGTGTGAATAATATAAATGGTTAGTTTTTATGGAAAAAATTTATAAGTAATTATATATAGACACGCACATATAGAGGGAGGGGGGGATGGATATAGGAATTACGTTAAAATTAAATTATAAAGTAATAAAAACAAACAAATAAAATATTTGGACTATTCTTCAAAAAAAAAAATAGTTGGACTATAAAATTAAAGTAGATATGGATTGTTTGTTGAGATGTTTATACGAGATAGAAAAATGAGTTTTCTAAAAATAAAACATAAATGTTAATATGGGAATGAACATGAGCAAAAAAATTTGTCATTTTTCATTAAAATACGTACAAAATAAAAATTCATAGGGAGATAGCTCTATTGCATCAAATAGACCCATTGTGAGATAAAAATACAAGAACATCATAAAATTATTTAGTAAATGTAAGTTAAATATATATGACTTATTTTTTTAGATTAGTAAAATGATTTTGACATTCTATAATTTTGAGATTATTTTTAAGAGACTTTATTAAAAAGAATAATCAATTTTGTGTTTTTTTATCAGAATAACAATCACTTATTTGAAGAAAAAAAAACAATTTAACTTAATTTGATACAACTATATAAAATAGATTTTTTGTTACAAAATTACTTTCATCTTTTGATATTTATTTTCTCCCCCCTCCCATAAAAAACATAATCTTAATATCTTTTAATTTGAAATTGTGGTTTGGTCCCCCTTTTCTATTTTGTACTTCTTTTCTTTTAATTAAATGACATGATGCTCTTTGCATCTTTTCCAAAAAAAAATATGATTTTAGATTTATTTATTTTTTGAGAAAAATGTTTTTTTTTGGATATTTTTTTTAGATCATGGTTTTAAAAAACAATAACAAAGAGGAATAATGTTTTTTTAAAGAAATCTTTTTAAAAAGTTATAACGAACAACCCCATAAAACCTGTTTGTAACAAATTTGAATAAAAATAATTTTGACATTCAATAATTTAGATCATTTTTTACTATTAATTAGCATTAAAAAAATAAAAGAGCATGTTTGACATTTAAAAATCATACTGGTCATTAACTTTTATAGATAGTTTTTGGTAGTATGAATTTTTTAGTGGATATGATGAAAGTTCAAAGAAATATTTTAAAATTCGAAGAAAAAAATCAGTTTTAAAAAAAATAACAAAATTTCCTTCAATTTTTTAAAATAAATTTGTAAATTCGAAAACAAATAAATAAACTACATCTATTGAAACAAATAATGTTGAAATTGAAGTAGCCATTAATTCATTAAATTAAAATTTATTTAACAAAATGAATATTATTACTCAAAAAAAAAATGAAGTGAATATTTAATGGATAGGATTGAAAGTATAATATAAGTTTGTTGAGATATTTTTGCTGCATAAAATATTAGGAATTCAATAAAAAATTATATAATATATTTAGTGGATAAGATCAAAAGTTTGTTAAGATATTTATGCGAAATAAAATATTGATTTTAAAAAATAAAAAATAATAAAAATATTGAGAGTAAACGTGGAAATGACACGTGACATAAAAAACCGTACTTTATATATATACTATTGATTGATTACACTCTTCTCTTCCTTCCAAAAAAAATAGATTACACTCTCCTGTTATGTTAAAATATATATTTTCCTCCCTTGAAAAATAAAATTTATACCCCCCTCTCCTATAAGATGATTGAATTACAACTCCCTCCCTTTGTAATTAAATATGCAATACACTTTAATTTATCTTAACATAAATAAATATTTTTATGATATATACTAATTTTGAACCACCATTTAAGAAAAATAAATAAATCCATTTCTTTATAATTTAAATGTCAATGATAATTAAATTTAAATATTTTGCTATTAATTTTATAATTTAGAGTATAAAATTAACTTTTAAATAACCATACTTTACTGTCATTATTAACATATTTTGATTTTATTTTGGGTTGTTTCATATTTTATAATAGGTTTAAAACTACATGTTAATGAAATTGTGAATAAAAAAAGCGAAAAAATATGTATTCAAATTTTGATTATATTAAAACAGACATGCAATACTATTTTTCCGAACTGTGTTAGATTATTAGAAATAAAATAAAAAAGGAGAATGTTAACCAGTGCCCTAATAAAACAAGTAAGTTTTCATGAAAAAGTTATGTAATCATTACTTTATCAAAAATAACATCTTATATTTCCAAGACAAAATTTCTATTTGTACATTCCTTAACTATTGTCCTGAGGGCACTGGTTAACAAGACCCTAAAAAAAATCATTGATGGAGTAAAATGTAGATTTTAATATAAGAGGGGAGGAGAATGTAATTCAAGCTTCTCTTAAAGAAGGGGTATAAAATATTTTCTAATATGTATTGAATAAGAGAGAATGAGAATGTAATTCAAGCTTTTCCAATTGACATTCTAAGTTCTAAAATAGTTTATCTTTAAGTGTTGTCTTTATTTGGAATTTTGTTGAAGAAAAAAACAATTTAAAGACAAATTACAGAAATTTAAAAATAATTTAAGTGTTCTGGAGTTATCTGTCGTTCAGTAGGTTTCGGAGGTTATATGTTGAATGGGTCATTTTATATATCAGAAACAACTGGTTGTAGTTTCATTTTCACTTATACACTCAACCTCAATTTTCTCTCAAAAATTGTGATTCTCGGTAGATTTTGGTGTTTTTCATCACATTCATTTCATCAAATAGGCTCAAAATTCACTCTCTTTTGATGAAATAAGAAGTAAAGGTTACTACCTTCGTTAACATTTCATTGGGTTGGAGGAGCATTTGCATGTCGTTCATTGAGGGGCTTACAAAGAAATCTTTGTGTGTTATTGTGTGGCTTCACTCTTCTTGGGCTGCAACTTTGGCCCATTAATACATATGGCTCTGAATGTTAACTTTTTTTAACTTTTCTCACCTCACAAATTATTAAGAGATATAATTTTTGTGTTGTTCAAATTTATACTTCCAACAGTCGATTTTGTAATACAGTTATACAGTAAAAAATTATTGTATTTGTCGTATATTAAATTTGACACCATGTTGTCAATTGATCTTGTCTCATATATCTTAATTGTCGGGTGGACAAGTTATTTTTAGTGTCAATGACATTTGACACATTTCTTTTCGATGACAGAATGATATATTAAAGAACGGGAAAATGGAAACATACAACCGAGTACAAAGAAAAACTCAAGCCAAGAGAGTCACAATACTAATACAACAATCAAAATAAACTGGAACCAAGAAAAGAGAAAATCCAAGGATAGAGCAAATATATCCCAACAAACATCTAGTACAACCTTAGCACAGCTATCAATCTATGATATTGGTTGGTCTCTTATTTAGAAAAGTGTGATATTTTATCCACTATAAAATTGGGATAAAATTTACTCAAAAATAGTAAAAGTTATTTCAAACTCATTTGATACAAGTTAGAAAAGAGATTTTGACATTCATTAACTTAAATATTCATTGTTTGAGATTTTACATAGTAAAAATCACATATTTTTTCAAAATGACATCTTTCAAAAATGATTTTAATGAAAAGTTATTTGAAATAGGTTTTTTTTTTAGAAATTTTTCAAAATTTTAGTATCCAAAAAAATTATAACCAAATGATGAAATACTTAGAATGATATTTTAAAATAAACTATTCGAACAGATTTTTCATTTGAAACTTTCCTTGAAAATTTCTTTGTTAAAAAAATTACAACAAAAACATATTACACTACCAAAATCTATTTTTAAAAAAAAACTATAACAAACGGGCCCATACGTATAACAATTAATCAAGTCAATCAAAACTACTTACTACTATATGTTTAGGGTATAAAGAGAACTCAGGGTATTAGGTCCTACCAAAGAGTCATATGTCCTAATTACGGTGAATTCGAGAAAAACATATAAGAAAAAAAAAAACAAATTTTGCAGTTGAGTTCAAGTGTTTAATGCACACTTTTATTGGAATTTCTTCCCTAAGTCGGCAAAATACATTGAAATCACAAACTACCACATCAAATGATAAGAATTTTAGTTAACATCACACTTAACCCACAAGGTCCCTTTCCCTAGCATATCTTAGTGAAGTGTATCTATATTTTTGCTTAGATCCTCCAGCTTCTTCATCCTTATCCTCTCACTTTCAGTCACAAGCTAATCCAAAGTTCACATAATGCAAAGAGAGAAAGAAAAAAAAGGAATATGTTAGATAGGAACAAAAATATATGAAATTATGAGTGTACTAACATTCAATTCAATAAATAATTTCTAACCTCCACTAATTTGGTAACAAGTTGAGCCTTTTCTTTGTTTTTCTCATTGAAAGCCTCAAGAGCTTCATTGTATTCTCTCTCCTGTAACCCCAAAAATATTTAGTTTCACAAAAAGATTCACAAAACTTTTATAGTTAACTGTTTACTTTCAATCTTGTTTTAATTTTTTATATATATAGTTGCAAAAATGACATTTTACAACCAAGAAAACTGAATTCCGTGTGTACCGGTTACAAGGTCAATCTCTTACCATCAAACTAAAACTAAAGAAAAAAGAAGTGTGCATGACCAATTTCAAATAGCAATTTTCTACTTGCAAATTCAAACATAGTTATTTTGAATAATCACCTTAACAACTAAATAAGCATATCTTATCATATAACCTCCTTTTGATGACATAATATATGGGACCAAGAAATTAAAGCAAATAATTAAGGTGGTCAATAGACTAAATTCTAAGCAATACTTATGTGGTTGTATCAAAAGCAAAACACATTGGGATCACTTTGTCTCCTTGAACAAATCCTATGTTGTAAAGATATTATAAAAGAAAAAAAGCAAACAACAGTTAGTACTAAACAGTTGGAAAATCTTAACCTTTTTCTGGCAGGTTTGACCCAATGGCTTCAACTCTTTGTTAACCATGTCTATCTTCTTTCTAACTATTGCAACATCCTTCCTCTTTGGATCTGTGAAACCCTCAATCTCCTATGCAATTTCTCAAACAAAGATTATTTATAATGGATAAAAAAATCTTGAATGTAACAAAATTTGTATAATTTTGTAAAGAAATACCACATTTCATTTTTTTTTTCTTTCTCAAATTGTTTCTAACTAGCTTGTTTAATACACTGCCATGAACATGTGAATACAATCTTCCTTGACTATAGATCAAATGTAAAGCTAATCCTTAAATCCTGGTCAAGGTTTTAAAAAACGGTCTGCAACGGAAAATATAGCCGTGATTTCAACGTTATATTGTCACAGATATCAAATTGTGATCGCTGTTGCGGAAACACAAGTTGTATTAATCCGTGATTTTCTACAATATCAAAGATTACTGCGTGGCCGCGACCATTATTTTGAAACTTTGCACAAAGATTTATAAATGCATAAACCAATAAGAAAACCAAACAAACAATGAAACATCATAAACAATCTAGCTCAAATTCAGTGTTTGTTTATTGGACTTACTTCTCTTATCTCAGCCAAACGCTTTGTTTCCTTTTCGACTCGACCGAGATGAGCATGAACTTTATCTCTAACCTCCAATTTTCTTCTCTCAATTTCTTCTTCCTTTTCTCTAAACATTGCTAGAACTGATCTTGACATTTCCTCTTCCTTTTCATCTCTTCTTGGACTCTGGATGTTGTTAATCATTCCTGAATTCTTCACTTGTTGCACAATCTGTAGTTGTTGTTGCTGATCATATGATCTTTTTGGTGTTGCCATTGCTGCTCCACAAATCTCAACACACTTTTCTTCTTTACCTTACTGTTCTTACCTGTTTTCTCTTTTCTTTGAAATGATAACTCTTCTTTCTTTCCTCTGCCTTAGGTGCTTATAAAACAAAACTCGCTTTTAAGCCAAGTATGTTATTTTAATAGTATTAATCATATATATTATTTTATCATAGTAGTAAGATATATAGTAGCAAATATCACAGAAATACCTATTACAAAAATGAAGATTATATTACTATGTAGCAATGATATTTTAGATTGAAGTTGTGTCCGGTGTCTGACGCATGTTATTGTCTGTCATATCACGTACGTGGTAACATTAAATTACTTTCAATTGCTTCAATTTTTATTGATGTCTGCATGACAATATTATCTTATTTGGTGTTTGTGTATGTGTCAATGTTTCATATTAAATGAAAATATTATTTAGAATTTACTTACTTCGCAGTAGCGCAGTGTAAAACAACTAATACAAACGTCCAATCATATTTTACAATATAGATATTTATACATATATTCCCTACAACAATAATGCATTATGACATACTAGTGAACATGATTGTATGAATGTTAAACTCATAAGTTTACCAACATGGTATTGTGAGAGTTGGCGACATGACTCTCCTCCAGGAAAAGAACTCAAGTTTTGAAGTTATCCATTTAGGAGGTAGCCCAACACCGGTAAAAGATAAACTAAATGTTCCGCAGCCAACTCGAAGATTAGTTTCATAGCGGATCCAATAAACTTAGTGGAAGAAAACTCAAAAAGTCTATGATAGCTAAACAAATATTTACTGCCTCCGTTACTCAAAAGCCAACTTAAGTATATCTGGCATCTTTGGAATTTTAATAATTTGTTGAGTAGTCTTATACGTACTGAGTACTAATATTTAAATCTTCCATACACTTCTCCCATTTTTTTTAATGTCTGTAAACTTAGTGAAGAATCATGATGGGCCTGCTTTGGTTAGATAGCTATTTTCTTAAATTGGTATATTGGCAAGTTAAGCCAACTATGGCTTCTCACCATACCATTACTTAAAGGACCACATGAAATAAATAACTAAGGACCACAACTTTTACTAATGACTTAAAATTCACAATAATCTACCAATGTTGTCACACTAAAATTCATATAAACAATTCTCCCCTTACCATTTCAATAGAAAATTCCTTAATTATATTAATACTTTAAGGTTCCTAAGGACTAAGCAGTGTGGCAGACACATCTCAAATTAGACATGTCTCCATATTTGACACTAGTCGGTGTACAATGGTTGTACGACACGTGTCCGACAATTCATACAAGTGTTAAAAAAAAAATTGTTTCGATGCACCTTATATACTTCTTAGACACATTTCAAGCACATTTACAATGGATAAATATGTCTCGAAGCAATGATGATCAATGAACTGGTTCAAAACATTAAATTTGATTACATCCTTTTTAACTTTGCAGTAGTCAATAGATGAGTGAATGAAGGTGAAAAATTATCGTATCTTGTTTTAGAATATTTTTGTAATGAAACAAATTGCTCAATTCATTGTTCTATATTTTTAACATTAGCGATGTCGACATGTTCTTGTATATGCTTAATAGTTGGCAATCATAGAATGTACTTTATTGAAAATGGAAAGGTGCTTGGAGGAGAAGTTATGGTTGGAGAGTGGACAGAAGGGGTTCACCTACAAAAGCATGCTTGTGGAAGAGTCTTAGGAAACAAGACAGAGTGGGAGAAATGGCAGCAGCTAAGCTAGTTGCCTTTATGACAAATTATTACCCCATATGAGGACCAGGTCACACACAATATAAATAGCAGAAAGTAAGTAGCCTTACACCTTGGCATTGTAAGAAAATATTTCAGCAAGTGTTTCAAAGTTAAGTGGTTGAGAGAATCTGAGGTTAGGGTTTAAGATTTTGGGTTGCTGCATATAAAAAATTATATTGAAATTGACTCGTGAAACATAGGATTATCATAGGAATAAAAAAAATGGTTCAAGACATATTTTCAGGTGAGCCCCTTTTTATTCTTAGTTAATGATATAATTCCAATAATGCAAATAACCTTAACAATCATTAGGGATAAGTACAAACATATGTCAATGCATGAAGGTGTTAATGATGATGACTTTCCAGGCGGACAAATGATCCTCAATGTTTGGGTTGCATTTGTATATTTCTTTCGGTTAATCATGCAATTGATATGTTTCTTTAAGAATCCTAAGTTCTTTGTATACTCATAAATAGCTTTGTGTCCATCTATGATTCGCAAAATCTTTTCTGGTTTGTTGGCATTTAAATATTATGAACTCTTTTTGGTCCAACCACCCATAAAATTGTTGGAAAAATATCACAAATTGGTAAAATAAGACCTGCTATGTTGACATTGTTAGTAAATAGTCTCCAAACATTGTAAAACCATCTCCTGATGATATTTAACAGGCTCAATTCCTAATTTATAGAACAAGGTTTTAAATTAAGTTTGCAATAGTGCTGCAATCTTTGGTCCACAAACCTTATTTTAAAGTCATGTATAGAATAAAAAAAAATACATTCTGTCAAACTATGAAAAAAGTCACAAAAGAAGAGAGGGAAAAGTAAGAAGTAGTTGTTTGTTAGTGTCTCCAAAATAGTGTAAAAATCAAATACTAGGTAAGGTTAGAAGTTAGGATAAGTAGGATTAGATTGGCGTGTTACATTGACGTGTAGATAAAGTTAGACTGACTCAATAGTTTGAAGATAATTAATCATGTGATTTCAAAAGCAAAAATTATTTTTGTTAATCCTCACTTAGACACACACAAATAAAAGAAAAAGATTTCTAGGTATTAGGATTCTTCGTATTGGGTGTTAATTTGCCATATGAGTTTATACATTTCAAGTATGAAAAATTCTAAAACAACTACACTGCAAGCATCTAAGCTTCAACTGCTTGTGTAAAAAGTAAAACAAATTCTAACTGCTGCAATTTAGACAGCATTACCAAATGGTTGTAGTGGGTCATAATTAGACTTTGATCTGCATTGGCCAACTTGGTATACATAATGACATATGTATCATGTCATCACGACTATAGCTATTTTAATGGATTAATCTCGTTAACATTTCCTTTTATGGCTCGTTGACGAGTGTCTCTACAACATTCTTTAAGCATTCTAAAATAAGCAATTAGTAGTTTTTTTTTAAAAAGTTAAATATTTTGATTTTCAATGCATTAATTACACATATTTTTAATGCATTGATTACATATATTTTCATAAAAAGTGTCTGGAAGACACTCAGTAACATCTCCTTTTATTTATTTGACCAAAAGGACAAAAGGATACAGGAAATTATTTGTTTTACCTTTTTGACAAAATTATTTACTTTACGTGAGTGTAATAAGAATTAATCCTCTAGTTTAACAGCTATTTAGTCCAACATGAACAGATAGAACCATGATGAAAAAGCATAAATCAAATTAACCATACCGACATATTGTATTTGAGTTCACAGAGTGAAATGATTTGTGTTATACTCCCTCCGGCTTGATTTATAAGAGATATTTAGATCAACAAAAATTGATGTATCTAATTTAGAATTTAGACCAGATACATCAACTTTTATTACTTAAATATCTCTTATAAAAAGGATCGAAGAAAGTAAGTTATAAAAGGAGTGATGGTTGATAAACTAATTTTTAGCGGATCAACTTATAATATATAGCATTAACCTGTTTGGTAAAATTAACCAAACTAACTGATAAATATTAAAATGACAATAATATTTTTAATTAATATTTTTTCTAAAAAAAAAACTAATATTTAAATTAATATTTAAATTTCTTTCTCAAAATAATGAATATTTTAAATTTGATAGCTCAAAAGTTACTTAAAAATTACAAGGTACATTAAAAACATCATAACTCGTAAGAGAACGACAATTCTCAAACAATTCTATTTTGTTCAAACAAACTTAAAAGTTATAAGCAATCTCCTATAAACTGGCATTTTGAATCCTTAATCACTTCTTTTTCGGGGTCGAAATTTAAAAGTGGCATGCTACATTCATTTATTACCTCTAAAATCATACTCCCTCCGTCCCGAAATATAAAAAAAAAAAAATCTCATTTTTTTTTCCTAAAATATTAGGAAAAAAGACAAGCTTTTATTCTATTTAATTTTGTTTTTTGAAAAAATTATCTTTTCCAATAAAAACTTTTGCTTATTCTCATGAAATTAAATGCAAATTACATTTAATCAATAACCAATAAAAATTATTTTTACATCTTTCTATGAAATTTATTCAAAAGAAAACACAAAAAACTATGTTACAAATTCTTATGCTTTAGTTTTCTTAATAAGTGTGATTTTTGTTTTTTTGCTTATAATTTGGGACGGAGGGAGTAGTAACTATTACAAAGGCATAGTCATATCCATTTTGATTTCAAATTTACGAAACTTATACCTTCAAATTGCAATGATCTTTTATAGGATCTTAATTGGACTTTTTGTCCTCCGGGTATAACAATGGTGCAATTTAGGGTCCTCATTTTCCAATTGTGAAAATTATTAAGTCCTCTAAATTATTAAGTCTTCAAGCAAGTTATGACTAGTCCTCCAATTCTTAACGTGTTACTTTCCTGCAAAGTCAATGTGGGTCTAAAATAACACAGTAAAGCCAACATAGCATACATCTATATGAGCATAGCTCAGTTGGCAAGGATATTGTAGACTTGCAGAATACAAGGGCCAGGATTTGAACCTCAGATTCCTCACCTTAATGGATGAGTTTCTAGTCACTAGACTACTTGACAAAAAAAAAAAAAACAACATAGCATGCTTATATGGCTAATTGCTTCTCACAAAGTCCAAATAAATAAATGACTTAACTAACAAAGCTGCTATATGGCTAATTGATAACCTGTTAGCTCAAGCATTGTGTGATGCTGACTAACTCTCGGGCGAGGAATCTCAAATTCAAGTTCTTTGCATCTTTCTTGATCCAAATTTGATTTCATCATAATCTCAGAAGCAAACTTTGTGTTTGCAGAGAAAAAAAATATTGCAGTCTGGCTCTCACTACAATGCACTACAGATCAATGCACCACAGATCATTTTGTGACAACCAAAGTGCAATAGTGTCCAATCAAAACCTTATTATTCAATTGAGCACCAAAGACATGGACCTTGATTTGTATTTGGGCAAGCAGTGTAAGAGCTTCTTCCCCACGCCCTACATTCCTTAAAAATCACACGCGCAACCGGAAGTATACTTTCAGACAGGTAAAAACTGTGTTTTTGTCCGAAAATATGGGCAAAGAAATAGTGTTAATATCCTCACAAAGGCGTTGTCTAACTTCAAAACATATTCTATTCAAGAAATACTCAGAGTGTTGTCTACTTCACAACATCCCTGAGTTTAAGAGGGAAATAAATCAAATATAGGAGTATGTATAATACTCCTCCCCTTCTCAGTTGCATCTCTCAAAATAACGTGTTTGCATATTTAACCAGGAACACAACTAAAAAAAATACTCATGTTGGTGTAGTGTAGAAGTTTAACACACAACCACACAACCAAGAACTGCAATTTGATTCACAGTCTATGCTCTTGAGCAAAATGAACGTGGATATAATTCATAGCTAAACCGGTCAGATCACACATTCAATTTGGTTTGAAGTTTAACCAATGCAATGAACTATAACACAAAACAAGAGACGAGTCTGACTATGCAATCAACTCAATGTAGGATAATAGTATGTGATATTGGACTTTCTAGTTTGACTCAAAACACTTCTCTTTTACTTTCAATCATCTTTTAAGATTCAAAATCATGTCTGTCAATTTGGCCTTTGTTTCAATCTCATGTAGTTGGTTTTTCTACTATGCTAAATGATGTCTATCAACTTTCTACCACGCTAAATGATGTATTTTAAGAATCAAAATCCTCTGTCAATTTGGCTTTTGTTTGAAAATTATGTCAGTGGTTTTTCTACCATGCTAAATGACCAACCAAAATGTCTACCAACGTAAACGGAAAAAAAAGTGATTGCACAGAACATGCTAAGCATGGATAAACATGAAATTGAGCATTCAGTCATAACATACAAGTACTAAATCATCAATCAGTTATATCAAACATACAGAGAAGCATATTCATTCACGTTTTAATAATACTTATTGAGACACCAAACATAAAAGCAAAGAAAATACACGATACATATTGATGAAGTTCTCTTGAGTTTGAGCCACAAAACACCCACCTCCTCGATTAGGAACTCCCAAGTTATTCTTTCTTTCCTATTCCAAGTGACATATTGTAGATCCCTCGACCCTGAACAAAAGGAATAGAACAATGTCACAAAGAGGAGACTCCTAGATAACTTCAAACTGATAAAGTGGACAAAAATTCTATGAAGATTTTCTAACTTACAATTAGAAACAATGAAGTTGCTGCCAGAGCAGCTGGTATTGCTACTGATGTAACCCTATCAAATGGCCCTTTCAGGTATGTGTGTTTCGGGATATGCTGGAAATACTTCTGCTTCTCAATAATCTTCTCTCGTGGTCTAAAGGGTGGTTCCAAATCCGACATCCTGCACAATCTAGTTGATACTTGACAATTTTCTCTTAAATGCTTTTTCCCAACAGAGTGGGAAAATTATAAAAGAGATATTACATGAAAAACAAACAAAACTGTTCGCCCCAAAAAATAAATCATCTAAACCTTACAAACATAACACTATTGAAATACATTTTTGAAGCTAAATCATGCATAAAGTAAATGAAAAAACAACAAAGTTGAAAAGGATCATAACAAGAACAATAGACACACAAATGCAGCTCCATACTACTACTGAACTTCCAAACCAGGCAACAATTTATATCATTCAGTTCACTAAACTTAAAAATACCAAAACACAAAAGGTTCTAAAGAAAAATTTCACATAAATATCAAGCATGAACAACATCAAAAAACTATCGAAATTCTAAAATAATCCCTGAAATTGAAAATCTTTGACCACATTATCCTTTTTGGGTTGATCAATTTGGGACAGTTTTGAAGAATGATTTTCAATTTCAAATATCATTTTGAAATTTCTTTAAATTTCATATCTAAATTGGTAATTCACTCAACAGAATCGGTTTCTAGGTCTACATCTAAATAGTAAGAAACTTATGACATGTTCATAGATTGTTTTCAGCTTATTTTCATAAGTTCTCCAAAATAATTGTTAATTTATTTAAATATATCATTGTCTCTGAAAGTAATTGATAAACATCGCCAAAGATCTCTAATGTAACCCCAATCTGCATATTCTAATTGCTTATAAAATAAAGAGAAGAGGAGAAGCTTACTTTGAACGACCGGGGAGGCGACGGTTGTTGAACAGAAAATGGGTCGTCGAGTGGTGTGGCTAAGACAGCTTACAACACAAATTGCCAATAGTTGCTTCCTAGATTCTTCTCGTAATATTCCTTTTTTGTTATATAACTTTTTTTCAAAGTCCGAACTTAGTTTGGCATGAACAATGCATACAATATGTAAGGTTCGGAGTTTTTTAAAAAAGAAAAAAGGGTAAAAAAACCAATCATAAATTGTTACATATTCGGATATTCCCCTTTTTATGACTATGTCTTTTGATTTATTTAATTTAATTTTTTGGTTAGTGAATGTGAATCATTATTTTTATTTTTTAAAATTGTTGGATTAAGTAATGTGGCTCTTCAAATTTTTTGTTTTTTTGCTTGTTGGCCCTTAAAATTTATGAATGGTAAAATAAACTCTAAAATGGATTGTCAGTCATTTCATTGCATATTTTGTTAAAAATTTTCATTGATCTTTATTTTATGATCGAGACTTATTTGAATCAATTGAATTTATTGCTATCATTATTTTTCAGAGGACTAATTTGTCATTTAGTAATTTGGAATAATCGAATTACATAATTATATTATTTTAATATCCAAAAAGTGTTAGATTCATCCTTTTTGTTTTTAGCAAATTTAGATTTGTATTGTATCGATGTACTCTGTCAATTTGAATGAATGAATATCGTTTATTTTTGTTAAAAAAATACCCAAAGTGTTAGAGGCACTTATTTTCACTTACATTAATTCTAGTTTTTTTAATTTGAAATGTTGACCTCAACAACACATCATTTTTTAAATCGTCAGCTATATGTTTTAAGGGTATGCTTGATTCAACGGAAAAAAAAATTAAGAGAGAAAAGAAAAGAGATTTTAAAATACTTTATGCTTGATTCGACAAAGAAATAAGTGAAATTCTAAAGAAAAAAGTAAACCATTACATTTCTACACTTTTTCCTCTAAAAAATATCACAATTAATATAAGGCTAAGGGAATCTAAATTAAAATAAACTTCATTTCTCTCTAAATTGCCTCATTTTGGAGGGGAGACAAAATTAGATTAAGTTGGATTTTGATTCCTCTCATTAGTAAAATAATTAAAATAATATATTCTTTTCATTCTCCTATGAGACACCTATATATTGCGTTTATTCACCGTAGTCCTTCCTTTCACCATTGAATTTATTTTTCGTATATTCTTTACATTTGATTTATTTTGTGCAGTTTTTCTTTTAAACGAATATAACTGAAATATAGAAATAGGTGTTGTGTAAAATTGATATCCATCTAAGTCCCACGTCGCGTAGTGGGAAGAAAATAGAGAGTTTAGTAGCTCAGTTGATTTGAGTTAAAAGAACATTAGTTGGAGGTTTGAGTCCAAACTCAGACGAAGGAGAAAATATCAATCTAATAAAATATCTACTAACATTTGTTGTTAAAAATATATTTACATACACAAAGCTTTTTTTCTTAAAAGAAACGGTATCCAGCTTAAGGACCGACTAATCTGATGGATTCAATCCTACCGTCCACTTGCGATGGCCCATTTAAAGTCAGAGCATAACTCTGTATGAATTTAGCTCATCGAAAAATGGCACCCGCGAGAAAACCAAACATGAAATTTTAAGAGGAATACACTTTAAAGTATCAATTCAACACCACTATGCCAACTCAATATCTCTAGTTTCATTGGTGTAATTGGGGCTCGATATTTATGTGTCATGAGAGAGTTTGTAATTTTTTCGTATGAATATCATAATTGAGAGGCTTGCAATTTTGTCCTTATAAAAATTACAATTGTGAAAAAGTTGAGAGAATTTGCAATTTGTCCAAAAAAATTGTATTAGAGGGTTTGCAATTTTCTCTTGTACAAATTGTAAGCTTAGTAATAAGTATTTTGTCGAGAGATTGTGAATGTAGGTATGAAGTGTCTAACCACAATCTTATGAGTTTTTTTTTGTCTCTTTTACTTCTTTTATGGTTGTGGTTCCGCTTGTTTAGAGATTTCATATTGACGATTTTCCTAACAACCGGCATCAGAGCAAAGGTTCCGATCAAGGAAAGAATAGAAGCTGCCATGCGGCATTCATTTCAAGAGAGGTTAATTATCATCTTATTTGTGTTTTCTCTTAGATAGTGTTATGGATATTTTGAAGTTGGATGCTCCTTTGTTTGATAGAAGGATGAACTTCTCTTTATGGCAACACACAAGTCCAAAATTCATGGAGGATTTGTGAAGCCTAGTAGAGAAGTCAGGAAAGTTGAAGAGTACTCCTTCTACAAGTGTGAAGATGAAGATGACAACAAAGTAAAGAAATGTGAGACTTTAGATGAAGTGAGAGTATCTTACATAAAATTGGTATTCATCAAAGTCTCACATCAAACAATGAGAAAGAAATCAACTAAGTTTTAAGATCATCATGACACATCCCCGTCCCCAACTAAGACTTGCCCCTGTTTGCAAACATATTTGTGTACAATTGAGTGATAACAAGTTTGAATTTGTTCCATTAAAAAAGTTTAAATTTGTGTTTACTGAGTTATAATATTTTTGACTTAAGTGTATGAGTAAAGTTTGTAAAAATCAACTAAAACAATATGATTTCTTTCTGTAGAGGAAAAGTTGTGCTCCATGATTGGCAAGATACACGTAGGATTTATAACATACCTTATGCGCAGCCACGACAAGCAGGTAGTGTGAAATGGATTAAACCAACTGAAGGGCGCGATTTAAGTGCAATATTAGCGATTCTTTCTTTTAGTATACTAATAGAGTTGGAATACGAGTTTGCATAAGAGATGATAGAGACACTTGTTTTGACAAAATCTAATAGTTTACTCCAGTTTGTGAGGTACATGTTGGAGAAACTTATATTGTTATCAGCTTTAGAATGGGTCATCGTCTACATTTTGGATCTATTTATTTTGAGCTTGATGCCAAAGAAGTGGTGGATAGTTTTTCATTTGCACATTAAGATGTTATAGAGTAGTATTGCTTGATTATTCATAATTGTAAGTCTATCTTTGAAGAATATTATGTTAACTCTAGTGTTGAGTTTTTGATGAGACAAACAAATGAGACAACTCATATATTAGTTAAGGTGGTAACAACCTCAGCTAGTTTCGAGATTTTGGTAAAAATACACATATTTTAAGTAATGAAATGTTATAAGTTTCTTTTCCTAAAAACTAAACTAAAATAATACGATTAACCATATCTAAATGAAGGGATAATTACACCCACCTCCCCTGAGGTTTATTAAAATGACACTGACATCCTCTCTAGTCTTAAAACATACAATAACCTCCCTTAAGTTTTCATCATATAGACTTACACCTCCCTTACATGTTAACACTGTTAATTTTCTGTTAACCTTTTTTTTCTTTTTCACGGTTAGTTTTATGAACCCATCACTGGAGAAAGTTTATGGGTAGTTTAAAGGACACTAAAATTGGGATCATTGCCCTGTTTTTCATTATAATCATTGTTCTGAGGGAGGTACTTCTTCGATTGATTCTCGAAATGATTCTGAGAGCACTGCTCCATGTTTCGCATGAGCATCAATATTTAATATTGTCTTGTTGCTCTAATTCCAAACCTCCCGTAGTTGTTCTGAAGTGGTACAAGTAATGCAAAATACACAGTAGAGATATTTATAATCATACTATGAGAAATTGAATTGAAATTAACGTAGAAAATTTCAATTTGGGGAGTAAATAATAAGGAGGTAAAGAAAATGGAAGGGTTGTCGTACATGAAAATGGGACGGTGAGTACATGAAACTGATGGTGGAAAAAAAGAATTGACAAAGAACTAATTGGAAGCCATTGGTTGTATGTTGTAATTTCAGATAGTTTGTACTTGCTAGCGGCGGCACATTGGTTTCATAGACAGAAGTTTGACACCGTTAAAAAAGAAGGGAGACAAGTGAATTTAGAAAACTAGAGGGGGTGCTTGTGTCGTATAAGTAAACCTTAGGGGAGGTCAGTGTAATTTACCCTTAAATGAATAATTCGACACTCCCTTCATGGTTTATGGAATTTATACCTAGCAAAAGATACTATTTGATTGGAAAACTGTAATCATCCCTCATGGGCTTTCCTTTTCTTCTCTTTTGGAAACTGATGGTCGATTATGAGTAATCTGGACACGACAAAAAAAACTACATATGCAATGGGTGGTTCTACATTAGTATATGCTATTATTCATCCTAGCTAGTTTCAATTATCAATTACATATTGACCTTTTTATTTTAGTTTAGTTTTTGTAAATTGTAGTACTTGGTCCAACCATAAAGCTGGCTTGTGGTTAAAATTGCAGCATCAGTTTATTTTTCTGGTGAACATTGATAGTCCCTACCTCCGTGGTTGTATCTATTATTTCTCATTTGCATCACTTTCATCTGGCTACCAATTTTGTCTCTCTTGTAGTTTTGTCTCATATCCAACAACGTACAACTCAAATAGTTTAAGGCCAAATCCAATTGATTATCCAAACAAAAGTAACACCTGCTAGTTAGGCAGACTACTCCTTAGAGCAACCACATCTATGCCACCCAAATGGATGGTATAAATAGGACTCACATAATATATTATATTACTTCACACTTTTCAATTATTTAAACCATTCAATTACATTTTCTAAATATTCATACAACTCCTCTAAAACTCTAAAATGGATCCCACTAAACCCCACAATATATCAAATTAGTCTTTGGTTGCTTTGTAAATACTCCTTTTAATTTATTTTTTAATGAACAAAAGCATAAGCAACTGTGGTAATGCAGAGGAACGGTAGCAAAATTGGAACTAGCTTCAAAGCAAATTATCAATGATACTCTGACATTGTTCCTTGGTTTTGGCGTAGGAGTGGTAGAAAAACCACCGATAATCATGCTCTTAGGAGTTAGGATCATTGTTGTTTTCACTTCAGTTTTTGCTTAAAACAGGTAGAAATTACACATTTAACCTCAACGATAGCTATAAAGAAACCGAATGAGTCGAACGGTAGTTAGCTATTGTTAGAGTTAAATATATATTTTTCATGTGTTTTCGAATAATAACTGAAGTGAGAACAACAATTTTCACTCCTTATAATTAAGTAATCTTATGTTTCTGTAACAAAGCCCAATTCCTAAAGCTCCAATTTATAGCTTCAGTCCTGTTGTTATTTTCCACCGTTAAATTGTCTAATTGTCTGAGAGTTTATAGAAGGTTTAATAGTAGTTTTCTCCGCCTAACTTTCACGAAGTTGCGATTTTAGCCCCCTAAGAAAAAAAACTGCAAAACCACCCCTTACGTTTTGCAACTGTAGCAGTTTTGGCCCCCCAAAGTCAATTTTTGGTAAAAAAATTAAAAAAATAATAATATGTGGCACCTAACTTAGGGTGTCACGTCAATGTGGACCGAGTCAAAATTGGCTTCGGGGGCCAAAACTATCAAAGATGCAAAACTTAGGGGGTTGTTTTATAGCTTTTTCTTTTAAAGGGCCAAAATCACAACTTTAGAAAAGTTAGGAGACTAAAACTGCTATTAAACCTTTATCGAAAGATAAGGGTATTATGAAAGGAGCTGAATGCAGTTGACTATGTTATTTCGAGCTGATTTTGTTTGATAAGTTTAGAACCAAATTGATTTTTTGTTTACCAATAAAAAAAATCGACTTTACGATATAAATTTTGAAATAGGATATATGTTAAACATGTTTTGAATAATTAAATTTTAAGAAAAAATCATTTGACATTTATCTATATTTGTCTTGTCGTAGTATAAATTCAGTTGTTTGTAGACTCTTAATTTTATGGGTAATGTTAACCTGTGCTTCCGGGGCATTGGTTAACAAATCAAATGTAGTAAGTATTACATTGGAACTTGTGTTGTCAACTCCTCAAAAGCATAAAAAGTGTTATTTTTATTTTAAAATTTTCTTTTTTAGGCTCCTTAACTAGTGCTCCGGAGGCACCGGTTAACATGACCCTAATTTTATGGGTCATGTTATCTTGTGTCCTAAGGGCACATGTTAAGCAACCTAAAAATAGAAATATTTCCTTAAAATTTGTGCATTCAATTAATTAATAGTTAAAAAATTGAATTCAATACCCAAGTTTCAACAAAAAGTTTCTATATTTGACAAATTAACTCGTGCCTTAAGAATCTTACGTTAACACATCCTCTCACGTTCTTGACTCACTAATTCATATTTTACATCATATAAGATCATGATTTGCCACTGAAATACAAGAAAGAACATTATTAAGTAGGCTGAGTTACAATCCCAAAATGTATATTTCGGTTGGCTAATTGGTTGCCTCATATTCAGGTTCCCATGTTCTTCGCACCCTTTGGAAGAAAAAAAAAGTTTTAAATGTGTGGTTAGTTTATGTACTTTCCCTTAATTTTGGTATTGGTCCTTGCGCTTTTTTTTGTTTGGCATTGGTTTCTGCACTTTGTGAAACTTTTGACTTTAGTCCTTCTGTTAGTTAACTCTCAGTTGACACGCCACGTGCCACACTCAAAGACAAAAAAAATCAACTTTTAATTATTATTTTATTCATTATTTTTTACTTAAAAATATCATTAGTCCAAGCACTTTCAGCGTTTTTTGATATTAGTCTCTGCACTTTGGTATCAGTCTCTGAACTTTTTTTAAAAAAGAAAAATCTTTCAATGAAATTATTATGTTTTAATTATTGTTTTGTTCATTATTTTTATTGAGAATAATCATAAAAAAATCTTTTAAAAAAATTAAGAGTTAATTGTATCACATTGTAGATGGAAATTGTATCGCATTAACACCATGACAATAGATGAAAATTAACAAAGTAGATGGAAATTAAATCTTTCAACTTTGATTTTTTTTTTATGATTATTCTCAATAAAAATAATGAACAAAACAATAATTAAAACATAATAATTTGATTGAAAGTTTTTTTTTAAAAAAAAAAAAGTTCAGGGACCAATACCAAAGTGCAGGAACTATTATAAAAAAATGCTGAAAGTGCAAGGACTAATGATAGTTTTAAGTAAAAAATAATGAATAAAATAATAATTAAAAAGTTGATTTTTTTTTGTCTTTTAGTGTGCCACGTGGCGTGTCATGATTGACCTATGTGGCACACCGTTAGTTTTGGTTTTTTTTAACTGAGAGTTAACTAACACAAGGACTAAAGCCAAAAGTTTCACAAAGTGCAGGGATCAATACCAAACAAAAAAACGTAGGGACCAATGCCAAAATTGAGTGAAGTGCAAAGACTAAACACACGTTTAAGCCAAAAATATATCATATGTGTGTAATAGTTGATATTAATCTCTCGGGGTTATTGCGATCCATTTAAAGAGTTTATCTTTCTCAATATATGTTTCTTCATACACACTGATCAGTGGTCGAACTCTGTATCAAATGGTTAAGATAATCAAACATCTCTTATTTGTGTCACGCCATATTTAGTTTCATTTAGTACTTCAGCTGATAATTCATTTCTCTAATTGTTGCTTCTTTTCTTGTTGTTGCTCATTTGTTGGATGCTCTTCTCAATTGATTATGATATTAGTTGGGTTGATTTATTTTTAAGGTTAATTTTATAACAAGCTTAAAGTTTAATGCTAGAATATTAGTAGACTTTAACTTAGAGAAATGATATTTGTACAATCATTTTGTGACAACTTTTTGACAACTTTCTTTTTCATACTCACTTTATGTTTTTATTTTCTCTTCCTTTTTCTCTCTCCATTGTTTTTGACCAATAGAAAGAGAGGAAAAGGAAGTTGTCATGACAATTGTCAAAAATGATTTTTCAAATATCACTACTCTTAACTTAAGGGACAGTGTTAAGATATTAGTTGTTTTGAGTTTATATTATTGGATGTGTTTATCGTTTTTTGTTTGACAATAGGTTATTAGGTTTTTTGCTATAATTCGAATAAGGATAGTTTAGTCTATTGTATTTCACTATATATTTTTTAGTAGTGAAATCAATACTCTCTTTAATACTCACTTTTTTATTGACTTAAATCAAAGCGGGTTATACACTTTGGAAATATGTTTCACTTTTAACACTCACTTTATTATTGACTTAAATTAAAGCGGGTCATACGCTTTGAAAATAGGTTTCATTTAAAGTGGTGTGACATACGTTGATTTAATCCAATAAAAGAGTGAGCGTTAGAGAGTATCTTTAACATTTCTCATATACATTCTTAGGGTAACATTTTTTTAATAGCGAAATTTATTTAAAAACTAGATTCATGTTTAAGATGAACAGAAACTTGGAGGTTCAAATACAAACAAAATGCATCGTATATAGGCAAAACACACAAAACAAACACCATAAAAGACACTCACACACACAACACGTCACCAAGCTCTACCTTCAACACCAACGAGGACAACAACCACCAAAATAAACATCATCACCTAAATCATACTCCATCGCGAGCTGCCTTTGAAAATGATATCCATAACCACTCATCACCACTACTCGCCCCAAAAAACACCACTCTAAATCAAACATCATGTTCCCATCACCATAGCTGAGCCACACCAAAAAACAAAAAAAAAATCATATTTTGATACTCATCATCTTCCACCACCTCTCAACCTCCGGTCCACCGAAAGAACACCATAATTAACCCAAAACAAAACTTAAATATTTTTAAAGTAACATCTGTATTCTTAGGTTTTGTTCGTTCTAATCGTCAATGTTGTTTTGCTCTTTCTTCTCTCTAATTCTATATATTGTTATCAGATTTCAATCACAATTTTAAAAGAGTTGGACTAAGTAAATTTATCAGATTCTTAAGTATCACAACTTCTGATCGCCTTAGTAAATTTGATATCTCTTCTCTCTTATTCATGCATATCTTGGACTTAGTAAATTCATGTTGTGCATAGTCACTCGAGCTGTGGGCTAAAATTTAATATTCCAGCTAACTCCTCTTAGTTACTCATACTCTCCACATCTCTATTTTCAAGGGAGTAAATGTTCATTTGTGTTTTTGACTTTGTCAACTCCCAGCTTGTCATTGATTTAAGCTACACAACCTATATGTTGCTCTCTCCCTTTTTTCATGCGAAATGTTAACTTGTGTCCTTAGAGCATATGTTAAGAATTTCACTAATAGAATTTATGTATTGAAAATTGTGTTAATTTATTGCTCAAAATGTTTAATATTAATTTTTTTCATTAAATTCTTATGATAAATGGAATAAAATTAAAGTTTAACATGTGCCCTAAGAATGCAAGTTAACATAACCCTTTTTTTATAAGCAAAATTGACCATTTCACACTTTTTAAGGAATGTGATCATTGTTATTTAATTTAAACTAAAATACCAAATTTTCCCTCATAACAATTCTTGTTGTCCAACCTACCCACGTTCTTTCATTACATAAAGTGCCTAGTTTTACATTTTTCATGTTATTTCATTAAAGAATGGCGTTGCAGAATGCAACAGAGAAATCAATTGCTTTGCACTCTTCCACTTCCCAAACCTTTCCATTTCGGCGCAAATTTTTTCAGACCTACTACTACTACTTTCATTTTATTAAAAAATTGGCGTTAACAAAATTTGGCAAACTAATTCTTCTAAAATTTAAATTTCAAAATTTCTAGTCACTTTGATTTCTATACATTGAAAGTAAAAAATGCAAGAAAATTGGAGCTTCACATTGTTAATTCAACATGACTCTTCATATTGATTTGAACACCCCTTTGAATGACTTGAACACTAACAACCTTTTTATAAGAATGCATTTGGGGGCTTGTGGAATTAGTTGCTTCGTGAAGTTACAGAGGGAGAGGGAGTATTCAAAGAGGCGCTTCATATTTCAAGAAGCAGCTTCATTTAATACAGGTGTGGAAAATTGTAGTGTGTGGAAAACTCACGTATGCCAATTGGAGAATTAAAGCAAGGGCATATTTGGTATACTATATTTAAATATGACGAAAAAAGTCAATTTTGCTTATATTTTGTTACAACCAAGATAGTTGAATTTTGCTTATATTTTGAAACTGAGGGAGTATATTTTTATGGGCTTTTATTTAAGGGTCTTGCGAACAAGTGTCTTAAACTCTTAAAAATCCTAAATTTGAAAATTATTTTTTTAAAAAGTCAATGTTATAATTTACAATGCATTGATTACACAAATTTTCATAAAAACTTACCTTTCAAGCTCTTAAAAAGTGTTCTGAAATACTCGTTTGCATTTTCCTTATCACAAGTTTGTTAAGAATATTTTAATCTGCAAACCAAATCCATGTGAAACTTAACAACAGAATCCAAACCTCTGTTCCATGCATTCATAGACAAATTGAGATCTCAACCTTGATCATTCAACTTGAGGAAGTATCGGTAATCAATGGTTTTTTTAACCCTCCAATTCTTAAAGGAACGATGTGTGCGATTTAGAGTTCAATCAAGAGATAAATAAAATTTGATAAATGATTATTTAAAACTACAACTCAAACTCAAATTCTTTCAAACAATTCTTAGTTAACTTCATTTAATTAACCTTTCAACTCAATCACTTGGTTATTAAACCAGTGATTAAATGAGTTTGTGATCTTTGCGGTTAGAAAATATTGTTAACTTGCTCTTAGTATATTCATTTGCAATGTTTAATATTTTTTCTTATATCGATGTCTCTAAACAATCTATTCCATTCAGTCTTGAATGTAAGAAAAGATTATTTTTTAAGATTCATTCAATAAATAATATATCTAGTTTATAATATAAATCAAATACAGCATTTATTCAATGATCTTGAAAAAGAAGTTTTTTCTTATATTCGTGACGGGAGAGAGATACCGACTCAATACTGTGTTTGCAATAGACCAAATTAATTATGGTGTGGCATATATGCTCATTGCGCTACCCCCCACCCTCAAATAGTAATAATTATTCCTAATACGTGACAACTTCACGTGGATTTCATATGTTTGTGCGATTTGCCTTATAAGTATTAGAAACTAGAAAGTGATGGTGCAACAAATTCTTGATTATTGCTGGAATTGACTATAAGTATGCAAACAAAATAACAAAACAAATAGAGAGAAAAATTTGCTCAACATTTGGCAGTTTCTATTGTGTTTCTTTTCATAAATGAGCTTAAGAAGGAAACGGTTACACAAACCAAAACAAAAATATAATCAAATTTATTAGCTGATATTGTATAAACATAAATCAACACTTTTTTATTAGATATTAATTGCAACTAACACGGTAGTGGTGATGCCCTTGTTGACCTTTCTTGTGTGCTTGGGCCAATTTTAAGATGGAATTGAGTAGGTTGTTTTAAGTGGTTGTCTTTTATGGTGATGATTTGTTCATGCTTTGAATTTCCAATTGACATAAAACAGAGAGGGGTCTTGAATAAGCATAGTTCATGATGGCCTCAATAGCTTTTGGGTCTCTTTGACATAAATAATTTGAAGATAAAGTTTGTCACTAATTTAAGAAATAAATAAAACTTACTATATTGAAATTAAAAAAAATGAAGTGATTAGACTTAAGTAGACAATAAACTTTAGTTAATGACGATTTTTCTCATTCAAATTTGAATCATTTTTACTTATTTTTTGGTCGAACTCTAAATTATCAAGACTCGTTTTTCTGAAAACCAGAGGTTAAAAGAATAAACTTTAGCAATCTCTATTTATATTTTTGGTGAATCTATAACTAGTATCATTATAGTACAATTATACAAAGAGCCCAAAAGGGGAACTATGATCTAATGAATGCATATCAATATGGAGCAGAAGCTTTGGTTAGTGGCAACTATATGCCATAAAGATCCGTCTGCATTATGTAAATAGTGACCTAGTGATTACATAATGATAAATGATAATCGGCCCACCTGCCACAGGTTGCAAATAATGAATACCATAATCAAACACAGAAAAGAATTTAATACTCTTTTGTACAAACCTCATTTCTACTTTTACTTTTGACAGAAAGAAAAATTATGTCATTTTACTCATCACCAAAGCCTAGTACATGTAGAAATAACATGGAAAAGATGAGAATTAACATTAAACGCGGTCACCATAGTAAGAGTTGAACAAACATGTTCATTATTGTGTCTTTATAAATGCGAAATAAGAGTTAAGGTTAGTGTTTTTATTTTCCTGTTACATACAATGTTGGTATTACACATGTCCTTAAATATAAGACTATTAGAGTTTTTCCCTTTTTTTTTTCAAGACTCTTTTTAAATTATCACGCCCAATGGTAGTTCTTAACCAACATGCTTACAATTAAGTTGCATTCTTTTAATATGTAATAAATGCTATAGTTAAAATACTAACCAATTTTTCTTTAAAAAAATTAGGGAAATGCTAACCGGTGCCCCGGAACATTGGTTGAGGATACTAAAAAAAGAAATTATACAGTAATTAATTATTGCATTGAAAATTGTGTAATTAATTTGTAAATAAGTTAACAAAGTTTCTTTTTATGATAATAAATTCGTTTTTTTTTTTTTATGTTTAACAAGTGGCGGAGCCACTTGTCATTGAGGGGATACACTTGCAACCCCTGGTTTTTAGAAATTACACCTAAAATTTTAATTTTTTTCCATTTTGAACCTCGTGATTTTTTTACACTGAACCTCCTGACCAACTCTCAGAATACAGTTGCATTGCTAGTCTGTACCTTTTTGACTTTTTTTGGTTCACTTTTTTGCAAATTGTACCGATCAAGAGATAAGTTATGGTATCTAGTAAACATGGACATAGGCATATCAGACTTTCAACTCAATTTTACCTTTTAATTTTGCCTTTGAGACCATTTCCCTTTTATTTTGATTTGTGTCTTTTAATTGTTATATACCGTGTGAATATTACTCCAAGGTTAAATATGTTATTGTTCTTTATGAAATTGAAATCTTTTAAGTTTAATCCTTACTTAATTTTAATTAAGCCCTAATGCAAGCTTTAAGCTCTCCTTTCCCTCCCTTCATTGTTGATAAGGACATATTTGAATCTTACCTTGATACACAACAAAGCTTGCCATTAATTACTCACTCATCTCTGGTTCTTAGGTCGCATACCGACTTCTCTTCTTAATTCACAAATCTGACACTTATGGTCTGGGAGGTGAGGTTGATCTGATATAGTTTAACTAGTTTACATTGTCCGCCCACTAACCACATTGAAAAGCTAACTCCATCTGTTCCAAAAGGATTTATTTAATCCTCGGTCGTATCATTAATTCTGGCAACTTACTACTTAATTTCTATCTCTGATTCGTCGAAAATCACATCTCACACCTTACCATGACATGAATTCCATTCAATTACTGCTGAGCTTTCCTTTCTCATTCCAAAACATCTCAATAACTTGTTATAGATGCAGGGCGTTTGATTGGAAAATAAAATTGCACTCAGTATTAGTCCCTACTCAATTCAAATTTGTTTAACTTTTTTTTGATAACCTGTTTAATTTATACTTAAACTCTTAAGTTTTTTAACAATTTTTTGTAGACGTGTTAAGAACATTACTAAAAGTTCCTCCGCAAAAAATTATCTCAAAATTTGATTTCGACGTCCATATTTCGTTACTTCTATCTTTAACTTTTGTCGTTTTAAAAAATTCATATTAAAATTATAAGGATAATTAAACAAACTTTGTTTTAGCAGGGACTAAAATTATAAGTAATTTTTTTAGGGACTAAAAAAACTATTAAAATTAAGTAAAGACTAAACTTAAAAGTTTCCAATTTTATAGGGACCAAAAATATATTTAACACTTACTTAAATTATATTAATCCTAAACTAGCAAAAGGACAAACTTAAGAGTCTAAACCCTTGTTCTTGGTTTGAAGTATTTAGCATTTTGCCTTGTTATAAATGTTAGTTTTGACATGAAAATATGTATTATTATAATTATTAATTAATTAAAAATTTAACCATTTGAACTCTCTAACTCTGGGTTTTGGCAACGCCACTATGTTTAACCAGTGCCCAGGGACACGGATTAGCATGACTCAAAAAAATATTAACCAATTCTCTCGGTAAACTTAAAAACAATAGCAAATGTCAACATAATTTAATAACACAACTGATTTTCTTAGACCATTTACAATGGTTAATACCATTCAACAACACTCAACACCCACTTTTTCAATTCCAACACTCCACATCATTTTCTCTCTCTTAATTCAACATTCATTCAACTTTTACCCTCTCTAGTGGTTTTTTCATTCAATACTCTACCCTACCACCTTTTATTTCTTATTCTTATTTAATTTTATATTTTTGTTTTTATTTTTATAATTACATAAAATTACAATTATCGATTATAATTAAATTAAAATAAAAAAACAATTAACAATTTTTTTTTGTTTTTTGAAAAAACAAAATTTATTTAAATAATTTATTTTTATTTTCTTAACTTAAAATGCAATACAACAAACTAAGCATGCGGCACACAAATAGCTTAAAATGCAAGACAACAAACAAGCACACAACACACAAGTAATTTATTTAGTACGATACAAATCATCTTCAATCACGAAACATTCCAAACTTTGTCCATATGTGCTTCACTAGAT
>Ga0315914_1001146_pt1 | contig 38460 bp, 14 predicted proteins | sample MpolenodulesMG_FD_203920 | JGI IMG/M metagenome (GOLD analysis project Ga0315914, IMG submission 203920) | Medicago polymorpha root nodule microbial communities from Los Angeles, California, United States - elongated nodules | ecosystem: Host-associated > Plants > Roots > Nodule | place: USA...
TATCGTAAAAATAATCAATGTTCTCAATTATGAGTGATAAAAATTTTAAAAAAAATTAATTTTATTTCGTTGACACTTTTGATGAATAAGATTTAGTTAATATAATTATAAATGATATAAAAATAATATTTTTCTTTAAAAAATCAATTTATTTATCTATTAATTTAAAGAGTGGGTGTACCAGTACACTCAACTATATTGGATGTACCATAGAATGTGCCAAATTTGTATGCTTACCACATGTTTATAAATGGCCACGTGGATAGCCTTCCTTGTATGATTGCGTGTCTGTGATTCAAATCATGCACTCTGCGGTTTGTAGTTTCTATCGGTTAATTAATTTAAAATGGACTAAAAACAAATTATGTGAAAAGGTGTGATAGCTTAAAATCAAACACAACTATTTAGGCTTTGTTTACGAGTTGGATTTTAGAGAGAAGAGGAGGGGAAGGAAAAACTTATGGAGAGGTAAATCCTTATTTAAGAGTTTTAAAAAAATAGGGAAAGCTTTCGGGGGGTTTTGAAGGTTTTATTTGTCCAATTTTAAAGTTCCCCAAATTGAAGGGTTTTGGAGGGTTAAGCATACAAATTGACAATTTTGCCATCATAATAATTGAAAATTCCAATTTTAGACATAACCTAATTATAAGATAAATTAAATAGTATAACACAATATATTGATTTTAAGAGAAAAAATGGTAAAATAGTAAAATTATCACATACGACATCCATCTCCTTTTCTTGTTGGTTTTTTAACTTCCAAACAAGGGGAGGGCTTTCCCTCCTTTCTCCCTTCCCTCCCTTCCCTTCCCTTCCCCTCCTAAGCCTCTCCTTCCCCTCCCCTCAAAACTCGCAAACAAAGTCTTAGTAGGGACGTGATTGACTGCAGTCATAAAAGCGATGTAGTTGCACAGTCAAACTAATTAGGACCATATGATCTAATCAACCGTTAGAATTCAATTTATCTAGTTTTTCCACTTTAAACTCACAACACAGGATTGGAAAAGGAGAAAACTTGAGAACACGTGCTTCATCCCCTCACTTTTGAAGATTCTTTACTTTTCCTTCTTATTGCTTCCACCTCTCTGGCATCTCATCATCTTCCTTGGTGAACATAAATGGGTCAATTCATCAAGTTCTATAACTCCGGCAGATGTAATACGATCCACCTCTGCGGACAACCGCTCCATTGTGATGGGTTGTTTCAGATAGTTCATTGTTCCGACAATGGGCTTGGAAAAATGAGTTGATTCATAAGCGCTGCAATACCCCCGCTAACAATTGTTTCACTTGATGGGTTGGTTGAGATAGTTCGATAGTTCCAGGGATGGTCTTGGAAGGTTAATCGTCCCGTGACAACAATGTATAAATTGGAATGTGAAATTGATAAATTAGAATGGATTGCAATTAAATTAATTGGAATTCTCGATTAAACATACGCATCTGTAAATTTGGCTGCTTTATAGCTTTGCATACTATAATAGTTCAGCAGCTTAACGGAATCAAAAAGCTTGTTCTTATTCTTAATGTTATAATCAAGGTTTGAATCTCAAATTTTCGGTTTGAATCTCAGAACAAATCTAAAAAAATGTGAAGAAACATGATTCAAGGGCCTTGAATGGCGCCAACAATATCTCCGTCATGGAAAGTGGAGTTTTGCCCTTTCATTAGCCTGTTGTGTTGATTTAAGGGAAAATGAATCTGGACCATTACTACAATTTTTGGGATGTTGGGCAAGTCAATAAAGTTATATTTTCATAACTAAGATTCTCTAAAAGTATATTGTCAATATAATTGACAAAACGAGTTAAAAAGAAATATATTTATGTAATAGTTACAAATAAGTTTTTTTCTTAAATAATAGTTACAAATAAGTAAAATTAATACTTTTGATGCCTTTAAAAAAATGATGTCCTAAGTTGCTGCTCCTTTCGTCCATCCTTAAGGCCACCCCTGAATTATTTAATCTCAAGAAGTTCTTCCTTTCACTAAAGTGGCATGAATTAATCAACAAATAAAGATATTTTGTGAGAAGTATCAATAAACTAAATTATTGTTTACACGATCCAAAATTCCAACAAAATTATTTTAAACAATTTCTTCTTTGTTCTAGTCTAGAGATTAATCAAGTAAACTTAATTTTATGATATATCATTGATCCATACACTTGATGTGAGTGTACAACTCATGTCAAGGATTCCAAAACTATCATAAAAGAGATTCACAATTATTCTTATTGCACTCAATTTGCATAAATTGATTGAACGAATCAAACTTAAAATTTAGTATATTTACACACATTTCAAAATTTATTTGTGTCGTCGTCATCATCTTCTTCATGTTTAAGTAAATGAACGGTGCACCGTTTTTCAAGTCAAGATCTCACTATCTTAAGGTTCAAATTATTTGTAATAGAGATCGGCTAATTGTTTACATATTACTAGACGTTTTCATTTCAAGATATTTCTTATATACAGGGAAGACATCTTAGTTGGGTTGTCTCATGCATCCTTAATATTGCCTTTAATTTGTACTTTCAAGTATGCTTAAAAAAACAATAAAAATTGTCAAGATAAGACTCGTAATAAAATGGATGATGAACTTCTTACAAATATTAGAATCGAGTACATTAAAAAATATATTGTTAGTCTATTTAATACAACATCAATTATCATTGAAAAATATATTGCTAGTTTGTTTAGTACAAACATCAAGAATGAATTTGACTATGCGAGGTGTTGTCAGATTCAATTTTCGTAAATAACCATCGCCAATTTTTTATTTTTTTTTGTGGTTATTTAATTTATATTTTTTTTGACAAAAATTACAAATTTAATTTATATTTTATATAAGAAAAATTATCGTGATTTTATTTTGTTTATTAATTACGTTTGATATTATTTTTAAAAGTATATTTCATTTTTGTTTTTATATTTGACCCTCTACAAAAAAATTATGGTAGTTCTGCTACTAATTGTGAGTCACGCAAAGGTGTGAGAATGATTTTGTGATAAATGTTCATTTAAGATATAGTATACTAAAACTAAGGAAAATCATACAAATGAGATAGGACATCACATCTACACTCAAAACCTTCGGGTTTTTGAATTTATATGTTCTCTCACTATATGTTGTTTAACTTCAACGTTTTCATTTAATATAGGACTTTAACTCACATTTGACACATCACAATACATTCCTTCTTTGAAAGGGTTTTGTATGGTCTTTTATCATATTTTTTCTTTTCACCAGGTTGTTTAGTTTTTAGGATCCGTTTGATGGTCAGGATATGATAGAGGCAGGATATGATATAAAACTGGATAGAGATAAGATATGATAAGGACATGATAAACATTAATCATATCATATGTTTGATGTGCACATGATAACAAACAAGATATCATTATAATTAAATAAAAAAATTGCTCTCGTAATTAATTAAATATTATAAAAATGGCATGTTTTTAATTATAATAGAAAATACATGCTATCATTATTTTAAAAATGATAATATTTTAAAAATGACAGAATATCAAGATAATAAATAATGAGTGATCTTCTAATCCCATCAGGATAATTTCTAATCCAGTCTATACTCAGGATAGAAATTACAAAGGAAAGTCAGGATATGATAGGAAAATGGTTTATTTTATCCTATCTCTTTGGTGCATCAAACATGAGATTTAAACACGATATGATTAATGTATCATATCATGTCTCTCTATCATGACTATCAAACAAACCCTTATAATCTATCAAACTCAGCTTCAACTATTCAATTCAATGCAAGACTTTAACTCACATTTGACACATCACAACACATTCCTTCTTCCAAGGGGTTTTGTATGGTCCTTTATCCTCTTTTTTTCTTTTCACTGGGTTGTTTAGCTTTTATAATCTATCAAACTTAGTGTAATAATGCAATAATTATATATCAACATAAAACTTCGAATCCCAACCCTTACACGGGAGGAATCTAGACATTTGATACAATTTGTTGGTCAAAATAGTCCGTAACATTAAAATACTTCATTAATATTGTCATATTGGTCCTTCAATATACTTACTTATTATCACTTCAAGGACTATTATGACTAACAAACTACAAAATCAGAGATTATCTAAGTATTTTAATACATTGAAAGACTATTATAACTATTTATTACACATTCAGAGACCAAAATGGCTATTACAATTTTTTATAATATATATAAAAAAAAAATAGGGAAGTAGCATGTGAGGCTTTAGCCCCACATAGCTCATGAATACATCCGCCCCTGCCCTTACATATAGAATACAATATCCTTACCACTTATAATCTCACATAAACAACAAGCTTTAGTTTTAGTAACCTGCCTAGTGGAATGTTGCTTGATATAGAGATTAAAAAATTATTTATATAGCACATCACATAAATTAATAAAAGTAATAAACCAATGGAAAGAGCTTCACCAAAACACTCACACACAAATGGCTTTGTATGGCCGTAAAAAGCTCGAGTGGTTTTCAATTTTCATATACCATATAATATAGGTTGCTTTACTTCTACCATAATCAATTCAACCGAGAGCTATTTTTATCCAAGGATGTTTCATCTACATTAAAAAAGCTAGCGGATTGTTTCTTTCAACATCAATTGGCGAGGATTACAGTACATGACAAACCGTTACAGTCTTACTCCTATTTATTTCATCCCCTGTAAAGGCAAATACTGCAAAGTATTTTACTTCATTAAATGAGTATTTGCCTATATGACACATCAAAAAACTAACACATATCATATTCATAACATTGTGCTAATCAATAGAAAACCTATGGTAGTTAGTTACAATTTGCACTAAAATAATATCATTGGTTGGAAGCTAAATCTATCGCAAACTGCATGAGTTAGAATATATTCCCTCCATATCATACTATGTCTCTCATGTTGAATGTGCGCACTTCTTAAGAAAATAATTTAACTTATACCTATTTTAATACAAAGTAATAGGTTAAAGACTAAAAATCATTGTACTTCAATTATTATTTGTCCACCATATACTTGCAAACTACTTTAAAAAAAAAAAAGAGTAACATTTTTTTATGAGTAAATAAGGGTAACATTGGTAAAAGTAATAAACGTTGTAATGATATTATAAATTATAAAATGAAAAAATAATTTGAGACAAAAATATTCGAAATTTGACCCCTAATGTGAGATAGATGGAGTAAATGTGTTGTCATCCATGTTTAATTAATATTCCTATAATGATATGAAACAGAAACTACCACATACCTTTTCATTATTTTACCTCTAGCAATGCATTACTCTTGTTAAAGAGCTTTACCCTTTCTCTTAGAATTTCGTCAACAATGGTCCTTCGTCTTTAAATCAATAATCATATGAATCAAATCTTATGCTATTTTATTATTCTATCAGTCAAATACTGAAGGAAAAAAAAAGAGTAAATCAATATAGACTAATGGCTTTGGACTTCACGTATAGCAACTGTTTATGGATACTTTTTAAACAATGAAACTATATTCCTTGAAAACATTCTCCTCCTTTGCACTTGTCTCAGTCAAAGAATTCCCAATGCTATCATCACAAGTAGCACTGATAATTGTCTCGTTACTTGCACGTAAACATTGGGACTTCGAATTAATATCTGAAGATTCTGTGTTCTTCCTCTTCCTCTTTGAGTTGAGAAATCCGTACTCAAGAGCTTCCAATGCCTTTGTGGTTAACGGCCGGTTCCTTGTACTTTGACGGCGGTTAACAGCGATCGGTTGCTGCTCCTTGTTTAAATCAGGAATCTCCTGTAGCGCGTTGAACTGGGTTGTATCAGACGAAGATGACAGTGTATGCGCACATTGGTCATCGTTTTGCTGTATTGCCTTAGAGGATTGTATTTCCATTTCAAGTGCTAAGTCAGGTGCAACTTGAGGAAAATTCAAGTCAAGTGCAACTTGAGGAAAATTCAAGTCAATCAACATTCTGGTTTCAGAATTTTTTTCTGAAACTTCTCCAACCTGGTGATTCTCACTGACACTGCCTTCATTGTTCACGTTCGGACTGCCTTTAGCCAGATAACTCGGGAAAGACAGAGTTTCTAAACCTACATTCAAATCAAAGCCCTCATATGCTTCATGTGGATTTGACGGTGAAAATGGCTCATTTAAATCAAAATTTCTGTCCATAGAAGTATTTTCAGCACTAAGGCTAGACTCTCCGTTGTTACAAGCTCTCAACTGCTGCATTTCTGTGGTGCAGGGAAGATTTTTTGTGCAATCATCAGATGTCATCTTCTGAACCAATGGCTGCTCATTCACCTCCCTTGAATACTCATCATCATGCAGATCAGAATGGCATTTTTTATTTTCTACTTCTACTTCAGTAGTGTTGAGGGTCTCTAGATTATGAGTATGACCTGATGAGTCTACCCAGACCCCCTTATCTGAAATATCTTTAGCATGGATGTAGGAATTAGCATGTTCAACATGGAAAGAAGAATTAGCATGTCCAACCTTACCTTCAATAGGACTTGAAGCATTAGCTTGCTCAATCTGATCTTCAACGTGGTATGAAGAATTAGTATGCTCAACCTGATCTTCAACAGAACTAGCATGTTCAACCTGATCTTCAACACGATGCGAAGAATTAGCATGTTCAACCCGATCTTCAACACGGCATGATGAATTAGCTTGTTCAACCCGATCTTCAACATGGTGGGAAGAATTAGCTTGTTCAACCTGATCTTCAATAGGTATTGAAGCATTAGCTTGCTCAATCTGATCTTCCAAGTCTTCAGATGTAGTTGTCTCAGATTCACTAGAACTGCAGCTTGAGATGGTAGATATATCCGCAGGTTGGAAAGGTAAGCTTTTCATCTGTCTCACCTTACGTTGATCTGTATCATGAACCATGCTGGTATCTACAATTGTAAATTTCACGAGATCTGGTTTGCAATTTGAATTGTGAGATTGAATCGAAGGACATTGATGTGTATTTGACACGCCATCTAGGGCTTGTTTGTTTTGCGTGTTTTCCTTATCTTCACTACTCTCAGTTGCCTGAATTTCGGTCTCAAGAAGCCTAGGGTCAGTTGCCACTTTATTCAGTACATCACTTATAGAATCGAAGTATTGGCTACCTTTTGCCAGTTTCCTTCTTGAAAATTTCTTAACACCAGGCACAAGAAAAACCAAAGATTGTTTTGTTCCAGAAACAAAACTATCCTTTGGCTCTTCAGAACGCCAACCGTTTGCTAAAAGACGAGGCCAAACAGCTTCCCAGAAGAGATCGCTGGATCGAGCTTTACTTAATCTAAAATTCCCTGTCAGAATCTTGATTATATCTGCAGATGCTAGAGAGGAGCAAGCTTTGCCAGCTGGTACTTCATGGCGAACAGAAAAGACGTGATTGGTCTTTGGTGGCTCAAGAGCAGTGCCTGTGAGGTCATGTTTCCCTTTGCCAATACCTACTGCAGCTATAAGGAAGTCAATGCCAACAGCATTCTTTAAAGCAAATACATATTCTTCAAATGGCATCTTTCCCTCCCCGAAATTCCTCGAAATCTGCAGTGTGTAATATTTACGTGAGTTCAGGAAAACTGTTTTTCTGGTGAGGAAATACATGGGTTTAGAGAAATACAAAATTACAGACGCAGCTTAGCAGCATGTTTGCAATGGCTATGTGAACTATGAACATGTTTAGAAAATAGCATCTATACTAATATTTAAGAAATGGTAATATTAGAAATAATGTAAAAAGGACAGTTAATTTTGTACGATAATATGTAAATCGGATAGATAAGATTGTGTGGTAATACGGTAACTTCTACCATGCTCGGGAAATGTTACATATTTGGACAGTCTTGATCACAGCATCAAATTATTCAAATACAGAGACCCAGGAAACAAGGAAATGTTTTTGTCAGAATAGGAAATGTCAGATTATCAGGAAATTGTCAATAAGAGCATCATCATACACATTTGTTGTTGTCATGTTTTTGTCTCTCTTCTTTTCCATTGATTATTACATCTATTCTTAATGCAACTTCAATGACTAATATAACAGCAAATAGTTGCTGAAATTTCTAATTTATAGTACCGCTGATTGTCAATAAGCATCATGATAGTCCACATATCGGTAAGATGTTTCATAACAGTATGGTGCTGGTTATGTCAAAACGATATCATTCATTTCAAGTTCAAATATTAGCATCACCTAAGGCCACTACATGCAAAACTACTTCACGAGATAGCTAGTAGCATGTCCAAGATAATTTTCCAGAAGGTAGTTGACAAGTTCTTAAAAGACAATAATCATGATAGAAACATTGTGGCCAACATATGTGTACAAATTGAATATTATACCAAGGATATATAACAGAAATTGGTGAAAATATCATTTTCAGTTGTTTCTAAACATGTCAATGAAATCTAAAGCTTGCTGATGATTAATTAGTTAACCTCCAACAAAAATCACTGTTTAACAAATAGACCTTTTGAACAAATATATAAGTCAAGAGCACCAACTAAAATGTTTAAATCCTGCAGGAACATTGCTTAACAAGGTGTACATTTATATGGCAATTCCATTTCGTTGCAGCAGAACTTCGGATTACTAGGGCCCCCTTCCCCTAGGAACCGGAGGGTTAACAAAAAAAATAAAATAACGTCAGAGTCTCAGATCAGAGATGTACCTCAACCAAAGTAGCTTGAGAGTCCTGTGACACACGAGAAAATAATCTTGATAGCAATTCTTGTTGCCTCCAACCGGTGAATATTTTCTGGCCAAATATACATCGCTTAGTTTTCGCCTTCCGGCATCCTGACCATCGGGAATATCCTTTAGACTTAAAAAATTTACTGTAATAGAAAAATAATATGGCTCCCATACTCTTAGTCCCAACAAATCTCTTCAAAAAATTAAGGTTCTTCCCAAATGCATAGAGGCCAAGAAGAAAACTGTCATATTCAGTATCAGTCCAAGACTGATCACTTAGCGATTCAGGAAGAAGATACTTGCCACTCGACGACGAGTCAATATCTGTCTCACCATTTCTATAAGAGGATTTAAAATTTGAAAACCCTCCTCCATTTTTTCCTTCACAAATAACATGCCCTTTTCGACTTGTGACAGATTCTAAAGGCCTATAACCGCAACTCCTTTCGGATTCACAGTGTGTCCACATAAGAGGAAGTGGTAATCCTACTAAAAAAGACTCTGGCGTATTGAGCTCGATTTGGGAATCTCTTGTCTTTTTTGCAAGCTGAGAAAGATTAGGTGCTGTCATAAGTGGAGGAAGTTCTGCCTGGTACTCGTCTCCAACACGAGGTACCACGTCCGGGTCATCTTCAATGCCAGAAACACCGGCAGGTTCCACTTCAGTGTCTTCGTTGTTGTCATCAAAACAACTCGGATTCATCTGCTAATAATGTACAATGGGTTGAAGAAATCATAATATAACAAGCTTTTCTAATTTAAAGCAGCAATATCATCATTCATTATTCTTGCCCCCTCAGTAGCACAGCACAGACATTTTTGATTGAAGGTATGTCACGTGTCCGACACGTGTCAGTGACACCGACACAACACAAACATATGTGATTACATTGAATTATGTCATTTTCTCAAATTATTATCGACGTTCATGTTGTGTCGGTGTAAGACACTGAACATATGTCGGACACTGAACACGTATTCAATCTGAAGTGTTGATACTACATAGCTTGCCCCTCATTGGAATTGCAAAGCATTAAGCACAACAATTTATTCAATCACACATTAAGTGAATTGGTAACCAATTCAAATTCATAAACAAAACTAAAGCAAAATCTTGTATGTTAAATTAAAAATATATTTTTTTTCAAAAAAATAATAATTAAATTCATATTTTACTCACATCAGAAAATTCAAACATATTTATGCATTACTGCAGAAAATGTAATTCATACATATTTCCAATAAATAAAATAATTATTGCGTTGCTAGAATACAAAAAAAATGGATGTGAATCTTTACAGAGATAAAAGAGAACATTCTGAAAATCCAATCACGCAAAAAAGGCACTAGACATTCACAACTAACGATAATTCCAAACCTAAATCAAATTTCCACTTTATAGTGATTAAACACTAAAGAAAAAAAAAATCGAATTAGAAAACAAAATACGAAGTAACTTCACAGTGATTGATAAAAAAAAAAAAAAACTTTGATATATAATTATACTCACAAAGTGAAGTAATGACAGAAGCAATAACAATGGGGTTTATCACGATAATTGAGAGGAAAACCCCAAAAAAAAAAATGTAAATTTTGATAATAAATAATTAAGACAAGTAGAAAAAACATGCAGAAAGTAGTAATGATTAGAGAAAAGACATGTAATGTAACCTTGATAGAGTTGAATTCCCACGTGTGAAAATCGACCTGGGAAAATGGGTAGAATCAACAAACAAAACCTCAATTGTCAACGTGTTTATTTCTATGGTGAGGTGCTGTTGAGAACAACTGAAAATTATAATAACACAGACATTAATTAAATTAATTAAACAAGAAAATGATTTATACTATACTAATACTAATATAAATATAAAAGAGTAGTAGAGAGAAGAGGAACATAGGAAGTAGTAGATTATTACTAGTAACTACTCGTATTATCGTAAACATAGCTAAACTTTCATGACAGCAAAGTTGTGTTTCACCGAAGAGAGAGAGAGAGAGAGAGAGAGAGAGAGAGAGAAAGGACCAAGAAAGAAAACTAGCGATCAAAAGAATAAAGAAAGGAAATTCTCCGACGTTGAAACTTGAATCTAAGCTAACTTTTATATTCATTCATTGGCTAAATAAATAAATAACTCCTCACTTCTATGTAAACATAAAATAAAAACACTGGTATTATAAACAAACATTTGTTTTCAATTCATAATATAAATCATGTATTTAGACTATAATATAAATCAGATACATAATTTATTTAATAAATCTAAAAAAATGAATTTACTTATTACGGTGATCGGAGAGAGTAATATTGTGTTTATTTACATAAAGTATGATTCATTTGAGGATTCGAGGTCTTCCAAAATATTCTTTACAATAAATGATTCATTTGTTAAAAAAATCATGAATAAATACACAAACACTTAAAGTTTATTTGTTATAACTTTTTTAAAAAATACTATTAATTTTTTTAAAAAAAATTAATCAATTCTAAGAGTATTATATATTTTTGTTAAAACATTAACAAAAAGAAAAAAAAACATCTTCAATCGAGAAACTGATATAATTTATGAATAGTTTTTCAAAAAAGAGATTTTTTTAAAGGAAATTGAAAACAAAATAGAAATATTTTAGTATAAAGATATCTTAAAAGAATTAATATTCAAAAAATGATTTTTACTATGATGAACAAACACAAAATGGTTTATAGTTTTTTTATAAAATCTTTAAATTATTAAATATGAAAATCATTTTTTTTTTATAATTTGCAAGTGATTCTACAAAGAACAAGTCAATAAAAATATGATTAATTTTATTTATCATATTTTAATAAATGTAAAAGGATCGAATGGATCGTTTTGTAGAGAGAGTCATTTATTGTGAGATGGGGAACTACCATTTATACATGCTACAGATATCTTTTATTTTTTCTTAATGATGCAGAGATCTTTTTCTTTAGGAGTGCTGAGATCTTTCATAAAAGCTATTGGATTGTATTATCTATTAATTGTATGACATCGTATTGGTTTTTTTTTTTACCATTTCTTGATATATTGATTTTTATAACACCGTGAAAAAAATATCCTTAAAATATAGAGTATTTGTGATTAATTAATTATGAAATAAAAAGGGCTACAGTATTTAAATTCATCTAACGTGAGACAAGACAGCACATAAAGACATTGTTTAATTTGTATTAATTAAGTTTGCAGTCAAAAAAGGAATGGTCTTAATTGTTTTTTTAGAGGGATTGTATTAATAAGTTTTTTTTAAAAGGAGGAATTGTAATTAGTTAACTAATTAAAACAGTCCATATTTGATTTTTTTAGAATTTTCAACCAATCGTCGTCTTTTTCTTTTTTCTTTTTTTGCTATAAACCTATCCTCATTTGTGTTAATGTTATAATCTCTAATAAAATAAAATAAAATAGGGTTAAATATGTTTTTGGTCCCTATAAATATACCAACTTTTCGTTTTGGTCCCTCTAAAATTTTCCTTCAACTTTTAGTCTCTGTAAAATTTTCAATCTTTACTTTTGGTCCTTCGTTTAAAGTAAACTCATATGTAGAATTCATATTTTTAAATAAAATTTTGCAGAAAAATATATAATATCATAAAGATCTCACCCAAAAAAATTTAGAATTTTTTCCAAAAACATGAATTAAATATGAATTTTTATATTTTTTGCGGTAAAAAATTCATATTTAATTCATGTTTTGTTAAAAAAAATCTAATTTTTTTGGACTGATTTTTACAATATTCCATACATTTCTGCACAATTTTATTAAAAAATACAAAAATTTACTTTAAAATATGGACCAAAAGTAGTGATTGAAAATTTTACAGAGACTAAAACGAAAAGTTAGTATACTTGTGGGGATAAAAACATATTTTAATATATAAAATAAAAAGAAGGTTTGGTCGTTTAGTTGGATCTATGAGATCCCTGTCCACGTCCTCATACCATTTGTTTTTAGGGAGAAACGGGTGGGAAGGGAAAAATCGATTAGGGGTAAGAGAGTAAAATTGAATAGTGTAGGACTGTACTGTTTGCCTTAACATTAACAATAGCAAATCATCATTTTTGTTTGGATTATGGTTGAGCTGGCAGTGTCCCTGAGCAAGTAGGGTACAGTTACCGATTCCAACGGAGACGTGACAAACTTGCAAGCAAGCAGCATGGTTGTCCTATTTTTTATCCCTTGCTTTTTTTTTTTAATCTGAAATTTGATAGAAAGTAAATAAAAACTAACCGGTAATTACTTGCAAAAGCTATGATTTCATATAGTTTTTAACTTGCAAAATTACATTTATAACTTTTATTTTGAAAAATTAAGTAGGTCTAAAATGAGCTGATAAAAAATGAGTACATATCATGTGACCGTAGATCAGTTGGTATGGACAATACATTGTTATATGTATTAGTTTGGTTCGAACCGCAAACACTTTATTTATTCTTTTTAAAATGTGAATTATAGGCTTATAGTCATTAACATACTTGACCAACTATGAGCTTGCAAGAGATTTCTTCTAGTTTAACCATAAATTTTTGGTTCACATTAGTGTTAAAAATACAACGGTATTAAATCACTTAAGGAAGTTTAACAATCTATTATCGTTTTCAACCCAATTGAAGCTCTTGTATAAAAACTTCATAATATTCTAAACTATATATTGTTTATAGTTTTTCTAAATCTGATTTATTATCTTTACTGTATCTTTTCTCTATGTACCAAAACTATCTTATTCTATGTTCACCATATTTTCTAAACGAAAACAAATTATGACTTTTATAGTGTAGTACTATAATATCTATGACAGGTGCTAGTGTAAGATAAAATTGTGGTAAATTAAATCTCTGAATCGTAAAAACAAATGAAAAAATATGAGATGTATTGTTCAGGGTCGGACATTGGAGTGTGCAAACCACTTAATTAAGTTGGGTCTCTCCAAAGCATCAGCCTAAAAACAAAATTATAGCCCAGTAGTACTATTAAGTACTATCCCACTAAAAAATAGATTCCTTATGAGAACTCTGATACCACCGTGTTTCTTTCCTTACTCTCTTTCTCTCTTATGATACACATACGACGCGTTACATCACCACCACTCCTCCATCGGCAGTGATTTTCACCTTTGGGTGTACCGCATATATACGACATCTTTGTATTTATCCTTTTAAAAAATTAAATAGAACATTATTTTTTAAAAATAAATACATTTTTATTTTATTATGGATCTCTTTTCACTTATAGAGCCGAGCCTCCAGATTCGTAAAAACATCCCTATATTGCTTCTGTGTTAACGGGATCAAGGAATGCATCAAATATAAGGTTAAAGTCGATTTTCCTATGAAAAATACTTTTGCTCTAAATGTATCTTTCTTTCTTTTTTAAACGGCTTAAATATATATATATATATTTTTGGGTGGTGCTTAAATATATTTTGTTAACTTCAAACTAAACATTTTGTCGAAAAAGAAAAAAGAAACATTAAAGTTAAATAAACTAATTACACACGCACATAACAGTTCCCTTATGATATATATTTTTTAGTGCACTTTGGTTACAACTCTCATCAAAGAAATTAGTTTTAGACTAATTAATGAGTCAATATTTATTCAATTCAAGTCAACTAAGCTTTGTTCACACAGTAAAATATCATCATTTGAGAAACCATTTCGGACATATTCAATTCCGATTCAAATAGACAACAATCAAAATGCCGCAATTTATTCTAGAATGATAGTAGTATATATTGCTTTTTCCATATTCTTCTTCATTCTAAAATTTATGTATTGGCCATAAAAGTAGCTGTTTCACTCATTCAAAAAGAATTTAAGATCAGAACAGGTTTAAGAGGAGGATGGATGAATGAAACAGATAATTTAAGACCAGTCTATCCTTTATATCTATATGGAAAAATGGTTATATACTTGGAAGTATACATCTAAATAATAAAGTTTTTGTAGTGCATGAACGTTTAAATTTAGACAAAATACACCTCGGGAGGGTTTTTTTATTTGCAAATCATCAGGAACATGAAAAAATGATACTATATTTCTTTGTTGTTCAAAACATTGTGAGTGGAGATGAAGATTATCAATAGACCATACATTATATTTCTTTTTTTTGTTTCTTCTAATTTTATCCCTTTCTTCCAATGTTATCTGTACACAATTTTATTTAATCTTATAGCTCATAAGTCATTCCCACTTTAACCATACGTTTATGAGGAATGTCAAATAATTTTTCACTCTGCCTCAAATTTTTCTTCAAGAAATGGTAGGCATAATCAATCAAAATCCTCTTGCCAATGCCAGCTCCTTTACCAGCAATCACCTCATTTTCACCAATCAAGTGAACAACACCAGCCCTTGATGCTTTTTCAACTGCCTCAATCTCTTTTTCAATTTCCTCTTGTACTCTTTCTTCATCAATAACTTCTTGTGCTTCATCCACCTTCAAGTTTTCATCATTTTTACCATCTTGTATCACTTTTTGCGACCAATAGTATTCCTTAACAATAAATTCCTTCAACCTCTCAACCATTATTTTCTCAAAAGGCTCTTGTTCATTGCGTGTATCGGTGTATCCGTATCGAACAACACATCGAAATACATTGAGTTCTTTAGGTTGTACTCGGCGAAAAAGGAACCTTTCTTCCACTGGGACTTTACTAACAGGCAAGGATTTGATTGAAACAAAAACAAGGACAGAGTGTAGTGCAGGCACATTTGCAACATAATGCTTGAAAATTGGTGGAATGCCTTGAACAAGCTCAGAGTAAAACATTGCTAGACCGGGCAATCGACATAAACTTGTGTCACAAACAACCTCTCTGAGCTTCTCGGGTGAAATCTTGTGATCGAGTTCGTAATAGTACTTTTTTCGGTACACGTTATTCCATACATACATGATGAACATTAGAATCGCAGCAAATGCAAGAGGAAGATAACCTCCTTGGTCAAATTTGTATAAAACTGAGCTTAAATAAAGAAGCTCCACTGAACCAATGACGAGAACATAGCTAATGATCAAAAGTATGTGAGTCTTCCATATCATGATCATGATTAGTACAAGAAAAGCGGATGTTAGTGTCATCACAAATACCACTGCTATCCCTGCATTGCACAAATGTATCCATTGAGAATTAGAATTTCCTTGCTCAAAATATTTTACTCTTAAAGTTGGCTTTGTTAATGTTAATATACTACAAAGTGAGAGACTTGCGTAAAACAAGAAAATTTAAGGGCATGTTTTAGGCCGTCCTTGAGATTTTGAGGATCATGTGTAAAGTATGAACATGCTGCCTACCCTATCTTTTTCTATAAATCACACATGCACACGCATGCCGTGCGCGCACGCACACAACAAGTAGATCGTAGAAACTTAGTGTGCTTGAAAATATGGGGCCGGGCCTTACAACCTAAACATGATGTTTGCTATCAGAGAATGTTCTTTCATTTTCAGTTTTCACATTCAATTACAAAATTATGACATTGTTTTTATTATACCGTTTTTGTTTTCAAAGATTCTCAAAGTTATAAGTAATGGCACTTTCTGTTTGCATTGAATTATTTGAGCTTGTGTCCTGACTTAAATACTTGTGAGACCGTATGGAAGAGCTTATGGAAACAATGTATGACAAGTTCATAAAATGTGTTCAGCTTATTTACATAAGTTCTCCAAGATAGATTATGAAAATAAATTATAGCTTATGAAAACGGTTTAACTTTATTTTATCTTATGTGAAGAAATATCTTGTACATAACCACTTTTCAGATAAGTGCTTATGCTATGGGGTAATTTTATAATTAAAAGTTAAAACTAAAATAAATAAAAAATGTTTTCTCAAATCAAATAGATTGTAAGAGGAAGAGGTACCATAAGCATTGCCAATTTTTGTTGTGGTTTTGAAACCAACAGTGATGGCAATACAAGCAATCATGAGGATGTAATTGACTTCTGGGATATAAACCTGTCCTTCATACTTGGCTGATGTATGTACAATTTGCACACGAGGAAAACATCCCAATGATAAGGATTGTTGGATTATAGAGAAAGTCCCTGATATCATGGCTTGAGAAGCAATAATTGCTGCCAGTACAGCAATCACAAACATTGGCCAATATAGAGAGTCTGCAATACATGAAACCTTCATTAAGTTGCCTATTTTAAAATGACTTTTTTATGTGCTTATATTACTCTTTAGTCCTTGTAACATACATGTTTTTCAGTTTTAATCCTTGTAATACTTATTTGTTCATTTTAGTCCCTACAAAATGAGAAAAGTTGTTTTTGACCTAGTGCATATTTGGAATCATACTAGGTTTAATGAAATTACGGTAGCCGTGAGATTTATTGAAGCTGCATGCAAGGTATAGTTTTTATAGAAACCAAAAAAATGTGTATGGAAATAGACTAAATGTCAATTGAGTATTTTGTAAAATAATAATTGAAATGGTATGTTGATGATTGAAACTAGGAATTACCTGGTATAGACTTATAGAATGTCTCACCGACAAGATCATTGTTTTTGCGAAGAAAAGATGCTTGTCCAGCATAAGCCAAAATGAGAGCAGGGTAAGTCACAGAACACATACTTATCTGTATAGACCGAACCGTAAAGTGTCCAACATCAGCAAATAGTGCTTCAGTTCCTGCACAAAGAAGCAAAATCACATCAAATTTATATTCTAGAGTTATAATTGAACATATATGTAAAGTTAAAACCAAATGATATGATATGATTATGAACCTGTTATAGACAACACAACACCACCAAGAGAAATCCAAGCATCTTTTTTATTCCTGATGAAATAATCTACTATGTATTTTGGATTTATTGCTTTTATAACTGATGCATCATGCTTGATGAAATTGTAGATGCCAATACCTCCAATGAATGTGAACCAAATACAAATAATGGGAGCAAAACTGTAACCCACTTTGTCAGTTCCAAACCTCTGAACCATGAAAAGGCCAATCAAGATAGCAACTGATATCAAAACAATTTGATCTGTATGTGCACAACCAACACAAACAAATTGCATATGTTAATAATTACATAATCATTATCAAAAGACCTAAATGCAGTAACTTTTACTAGTAAATTTTAAATTTGTTAAAATGTCAACCCCTGCAGGGTACCTACCGTCAGTTATTTGACTATCAGCTTGCTTGATCCCTCCCACAGCTGATAAAACTGCAACAAATTGAAACTTTAGTTAGCATATTTGCTTTTGTGATGCGGACACTTCATATATGTACACCATATTTTATAATATTTATTCAACACTTCATTTTATCTCTATCTCTCTTCCTATGACATTTATCGCATCATTCTCTTTATTGCTTTCTCTCTCAAGGTGTATATATACCTATCAGAGGTGTGACCCACCAAATATTTTCCTATAAGTAATTCTAGTTTTTTTTTTTTTTTTATCTTTTTATTAGTTGTGGTTTTTTCTTTGTAAATTAATAAAAGAAATTTATTAAAGCGGGTGGCATAAACAAAAGCAAATAAAACTAACCTGAGATGCAAGGGGTGAGAACACCATCACCAATGACCATGGAAGTGCCAAGCATAGTAGCAAATAAGAGGAAGAGCTTGATGAAGTGACTGTTCTCAAGCATAGATTTAACCTTTGATGCTCTTTTCTCACGGCGGTTGTTTGGCAATTGCAGCTGATAATTGGACACATCTGCGTCCTCTAGTTGTTGATTCGGAATAAGTCCCACTCTAGCGTAACGGCATATTAGAGAGTACAAAGCAAAAGTTCCACCTAACAAATTATGTTCAAACTACATGTTAGTTTTGAGAAGTATGGTAGAGATCAAAATGCTCATAAACATTATTATGGAAACTAATAAAAAGATTGAAGTGTGTACATAGTAGGGTACTAACCATCACCATTATCGGTGGCCCTTAGGACGAAGAAGACATACTTGAGAAGAGGGATGAGAGTGAGAGTGTAAAAGATTAAGGAAAGAACTCCCAAGATATCATCATTGTGCTTTATGCCATCAGTGAAGGTGCTTGAGAACACATACAACGGCGACGTTCCAATGTCTCCGTATACTATTCCGATACTTTGAAACGCCAGTTGAAGTATTATTGTCGTTGATGGCCCCTGCAATATATCATTACATCGTATAATTATTAATTTTTTTCAAAAAATCAATTTAATAATTATTAATAACAAGTTTAATACTATTAACTTATGAATTTATATACTTTTTTTTACAGAATAAACTTACATACTGTTATTTTTTAAGATAGACAAAAAATGAAAAACAATCATTGAAACCCACATGCACAAATAAACGGGTTGGAGTTCGAACCTCAGTCATTACATCCCGTTAATAATTTTGACATTTTTATCAATTGAGCTAGGATGTATGGACTGTACTTTGTTAGTTTTATTCATGAAAATACTAATATTTTACAAAATCTAACCCACTAATTCTTTCAAAAAAAATCTAACCCATTAATGGTTAATCCCTAAATACTAATATTTAATTACACAATATAATCCACTTGAGACTGGTGTCCTAAATAATTTTTTTTTATTTACTTCGACACTTCTAGGCCGATGTTTGATCCCTATATAACACGCATACGAGCCGTGTCGGACAACTCAGACAAATATCTGAAATATTTTTTTCTCTCTCTTGGTTCCACAAATTGTGGATACATGAATTACATATATGTTGAGAAAAGTTGATCAATTAGGGGGTGATAAAAATCAAAGTTGATTACAATGTTCTTAGATTTTTTTTATATTACATCATCATGTCACTAATATAAGCAAAAAAAAATCCTAGATTCATTGAATAAATGATGTATTTAGTCATTATTATAGACCAGATACATCATTTATTCAATGAATATAAAAAAGTGTTTTTTGCTTATAATAGTGATGGGAGGGTGTAGAAAAATAAATAAAGGTCAAATACTATGATATTTTGTTTTAGAATTTTTTTTAATGAAATAAACTCTTCATGTTTTTTTTTTGAGAATAAACTCGTCATGTTAAATGTTTATATATGTATTTTGATTTTTATTTTAGATCGTCTATAAATAAATTATATATATGTAGCAGTGTTGGTGTTTTATATTTTTTACATTAACGATGTCGACGTTTTCGTACAAGTGTCGTGTCAGGTGTTTGTGGTGTTTGTATCAGAGTCCGTGCTTCATGAGTTAATATGAATAATCAATTTGTCTAGTTATTCCATGGAAGTTGGAAGGCGATAATACATGCATGCCTCTATATATTATACGTATGTGATGATGAATTAATCTATATGAGTGATTAGTACTTTACAAGTTAGTATTACTATTTCTTTCAAAAAAAAGTTAGTATTACTATGTTAACATAATTATAATTAGCACGTACTTTCGAGTGACGGGCATGGGAGATGGTGCGAGATTCCATTTCAAGAGAATCGTTTCTTCGATACTTTTGCAACGAAAGCTGCTTCTTCTCTTGGATTAGTACTCTAGGATGATCAGAAACATGATTTTGTTGTATGCTCTCCATGTTCACGATTACGGCTTCTTCTTCTAAAGCCATTGTTAATTGAGACTGAGATTTGAGAAGAGAGTATCTCGGTATAGTTCAGTGGAGGACAAGTTCATATCATATGCGTGAAGGGTTGTTTAAATAGAGAAAACTAGAAAAGAGAGCATCCATGATGTTTGGAAGAAGGTGCAAAAGTCAGGATCAATAACGTGTTCTGTTTTATTAGATAATAAGCACATGCATTCTTTCCCACTTGCACTATTCAACGGTAAAAGTTACAAGTGATACGCGTTGGTTGGCTATGGCCGCCTTTTTTTAGTTATTATTGTTTTTTTTATAAAAAAAGATATTATTCAACATCGCTAGAAATATAAATGATGAATAACTCACATCATGCAAGCAATAGTATATAATGGTAAAATGCTTGCAAATAATATGATAAGAGTAGGGTGGTTGGGGTTCAAACATTGGCTCTTTATATATTATGCAATATTCCTACCGATTGACATAAGCTGAATAAATTTTTCCTTGTGAAAAACATACACAGAAAAGAGAAGAAGAAAAAAAAACACTAACATTTACACACCTCAAATTTCTCAACGTCTTGTTTTCTACCTCTCCATTTCTATCGTATCACTAATCTATTACATGACTCTTTCTATTTTTTCTTCTCTTAGTGTTAATATATGTTATATTGATTGGATCTTTATATTATTATTAAAAAATAAGACTTTTATTAACAAAAACTATAATAATAGAAACATTCATTTCTTTGTACCAAAAATATATATATATATATATTAATTTATTTTATAAACAGAGAGATTTTCTACTCTTTTTTGTATGTGTTTAATTTCAAGTAACTTTATTACATTAACTACTATGGTGAGTAGTTTGCAAAGAGGTAAAATTAATGGATTGATACTAAAAAATATAAATTAGCATTGGAAATTTTGAGAGGAAAAACATAAAATTTCTCTCTAATTTTGTCACTAAATTAATTTTGTGACAAAAGAATTAGATGGAAATTTAATTTATTTTGTCGTTAATTTTTTTTCTACTGGCTAGTAGTAATATGTACAACCACCATAACTTGTTAGGTATCTCTCTAATTTCTTAACTAAATTAGAGAAGATTATGTCATAGCTTTCAATTCAATTACTAATATGCAATAGGTACACTAATTTCTTAACTAAATTAGAGAAGATTATGTCATAGCTTTCAATTCAATTACTAATATTCAATAGGTACACAAAAGTTTTAGTTGAAAAGTTCTCTTACAGTCACGAGGGAGGAAAATATGTTACACAATTTGAAATTTACTTTCTCTTAATGTCCACTAAAAAGGGGGTAAGATTATCAGGCACACATTGGTATATTGGTGGTATATTCTTCTTAAATCCCAAGTCTCTCAACTGATATTTGTTCATTCATATACCAACCAACATAGAAGCAAACATTTGATGACACGATATCATTAGGCCAGGACTAGAGAATATTCATTCCAGCCGTCAAGGTGGTTGTTTGGACTTTGGACCCATTGTGGGCTTGTTACTTGTTGTTTCTATGTGATTGAGTGAATGAGAGTGTGTGAGCCATTGAGATCGGGAGAATACTAGTTTGATTTCTTCTCTTCTCCCAGCAAGTTTCGCTCTCATCCAGCTAAACTGATCAAAATACTCCTGCGTTAGTTAAATGTAAAATTAACATGAGTTAAATTTTCGTTTGTTTTACACATGCGTGACTTAAGTCACGCCGCATGAGTTAACTCACGCAGGTGTTATACCCCGCGTGAGTTAACTCACGCTAGTTTACATCACTAAGAAGGGACATAAACTTGATCAAGCTCCTTTGCTTGCCATGTCCAAGGCTTCCAATATTCTTTTTAGTAGCAACATGCCATTTCCATTCCCTATAAGCAACAGAACCAATAGCTCTACCCCATTTCTGTTTCATGTGTCTCTCCCAAAGGTGATCTCTCACACATCTCTCCCTCAATGAATGACAAACATCAGCCATTTGACAAAGTGAAGATGGAGGTAGCTTTTCATGAATGCATTCCAACACAAGCTTAGGCAAATCCAACACCGACAAATTTTGTTGCAACGAGTCTTCCTCCTCCTCAACATTCTCTACTTTTGAAACAAGTGTCTTCTTCATAAGAGACATTCTTGAAACAAGTGTTTTCCTAAACAACTTACAGAAGGATTTCAAACAAAAATCTTTGTGAAACAAAAGTGAGATCAATATCACCTCATTTGTCCATGATGGAAGTGGTTATAAAAGCAGAAGTGGTTTCAAAAACAGAAAGAAAGAGACACAAGTTATAAAGTAAAGTAGCATTTGAAAATTAGATAGAAAACTATCTTTCAATGATCAAGTTTGAGTTTGGCATATAGAACTGGCGTGAGTTAACTCATGCGGCGTGAATTAAGTCACGCATGTGTAAAACAAACAAAATTTTAAGTCATGTTAATTTTACACTTGCGTTAGTTAACTAACGCAGGGGTATTTTGGTCAGTTTGGCTGGGTGGGAGCGAAACTTGCTAGGAGAAGAACAGAAATCTACTAGTTTGATTAAATGAGTTGTGTTAATTGACTCTCTTTTTTTATCATATTAATTGAAAGATAATTCAGAGGAGAAATTTTAAAGAAATGGAAACACTAGTAATTTACTCTTTTAAGTGAATAAACATTCATCATTCTCCCCTAAATAAAAAAAACATTCATCATTCAATACCAATCTGTGACCTACATATTATTTTAGGGGAAATGCTGGTGTGCACGACATAATAGTTGTGTAAATCACACGAGTGATTACATGGCAACAATTAATGTTTGATTTTTTTAAAGAACAAAATAAGAAAATTATTGTTTGACTTCTTTAACTTCAAGAAAACAAAAAAAAGAACAGTGTTATCTTTCTCCAACCACCATACTCAACGTTCCCAATCCAACCTTAAATCAACCAAACACTGTGTTTAGGATCGTAGCAGATGAAATCAAGAATACGGGTTATAATTTTCTCAATCCAAACTCATCTTTCTCAATTCAAGAATGAAATCGATGAAGAGAAATTTTAAGATTTGCTTAAATTCCACTTTTATTCTAATGCAATTACTGCATACAAATATTTGAGTATTGATTTCTTGTTCTATTCACTACCCTCCTAGTACTCCATTGGATTATATCTCCTTGATTTTCTATGTATTTTCTGAGTTTTTGCATTGTATTTGATTTTAAACAGCGTTGATTTTTGCTCAGGTACTTAGAGAGGCGAATTCAAGGCTGGTGGATGACGTGATTCTGATGCGGAGTTGAATGCTAGTGTAACTGTATTCAAGGCTACAGGGGGATTAAAATTTAGCATGGGGTGGGTGTCTAGATATAGAATCTGTCAATTGTAAAAGAGGTTTAAAATTCTGCATTTGGCTAGCTTTTTACAAGACGGTCTATGCCACTAAGACTCTATGGCATGTTTGTGTATTGCTTTTGTAAACGCCCGTTATGTAAAGACATATGTGTATAAAAACTCCATATAATGTAAAAGGCATATTGCTCTTGTACATGCTAAACAACTTCTTTTTTTTTTTGAAAGAGCTAAACAACTTGGTTAACAAAAGGTGTCATGATCTCCAAATTGTCATGTTTTTGTACTGTTAAAGTATATAACAAATACATAATGCAGCTAGCAGATAACACAATCAAGAGCCTCATCACAGAGTAATAATATGTCGACTCAAAGAGACATAAATATAAAGCTCTAAAATGCGCAAAGAACAAAAGTGAGGCTGAAACTAAACTGTTTCAACACCAATAACATAAAAAATATCCAAATCAAAATATTATAATTCTAACATAAAATAAAGCTAAATAGTTGCTACTACATTCAATAACAGTACAAGCTGTAGATTCCAATTGCCATCCTAACATGTAAAATGTAGTGTCTTAATCACTTAACACAATATAAATATAAATAGTTTCTGCAAGTCTGCAACAATCATCTTCAACTCTCATCTCCCAAAGAAGTGGTTCATTCATGTCCTCATTATGATGGTTTATCAATCATATGGTGTTGTGCCTACAGAAAACACATAAATGTAAGAATTGTTGATTTATATTAAAACTTGATTAGATCACTAACAGAAAGAAAAAAAGGAACCAATATTATGATTTATGCTTTGAGAATAATATGGGACCTGTTAAACAATTATATTGAATCAGATACTTCCATAACAATCATCTACTTGAACAATATTTGCTTCTAAATTTTCATCACTGTTTTCATTTATGTGATCAACTTCCTCTTGGACATAAGAAGTAGATCTCGTTTCCACTAATGCAGAAAATTTTACAAACACAAACTTAAATTAATCAACTAAATTAACAAGTGGATATAACATGATTTCTAAATATCGAACTAGATAGAAACAATAAAAAACCAAATTATTCTTACTTACTTGTGGAATTGAATGTTGAAACAGGGGAATCAAAGTAAAGTGATGTTTGAGGATGGAGATGCAGCGACGATATGCAGTTATAGTTGTGCGGCGAGATCCGTGGCGATGAATACAACAGCGGCGATGGTAGAGTAGACAACAACGGTGACGAAACGACAAAGGTCTGTAGAATTGGTTGTGAGATCAATCAACTAGTGGAGGTTAAATTGCATTTGGCGCTGTAAAAGTGAGAGTGATTTGAGTTGCTTTTTTTATTTTATACAAAATCATTAAGAATAAAAGAGAGTGTGCGTGACTTTTACACTAAGCACGTGAGTCATGTATTGTCGTGTGTTGAAATGTCGTGTGAAATAGCAATACTCTTTCAACAATGACTTATGATGATTGAGCCGTGCTATATATCGTGACGGATTACGCTCGCGAATTTCACGAATGGCTAGTTGTGTTATATACTTACTTAAATTTCCAATATTAACTTGGTTAGATATATATCAAAATAAACAAAAAAGGTGTGGGGTGATTAGTAAGTGCAACTTTATTTAAAAAAATAAAAAATAAGTGCTGCTAAGTAGTAACTACCAACTGTTAAACCGTTCACCGCCACCACGTGTATTCCAACTAAAAACTTAACATAGCATGTGGCAACAATTCCACCCCAAAGATCTGCAACTGCAATATAGTGCGTGAACTAGTTAAGTACACAAAGGAGCAACAGTCTCTGCAACATAGTGTGTGAACTAGTCTGAAAGATAGGTGCAGTTGGTGTGTGTACAGTTGAGAGAAGTATTTGCAAAGCAGACGATGAGAGCTGAATGGTAAATGTAGAGCAGGGAGGAAAGGATAACGTAAATGTATGTCACCTCATCATCAATCGCATACAGTAAATAGCACAACAACGTTCGCGAAGGATTCGTGATGAAAGTTGTCGCTATATTTAGCATTTTTCATGATGATTAAACATGCCTTTTCATAGAGTGAAAAAATGACGACGGGGTAGTGATTCATTGGGTGATGGACTGTGTTGGTGGGAACAAATCAAAGAGAATAATTCACGTGACCTATTCTTTAACTTTTATTCAGCCTGATCTAAATGGCAGGATTAAATTAATCTAATGGTTAAGTTTTTATGCAAGTCAACGAATCATGTGTTGACTTTTTTTTTTATTAAGGAGAATGGGCTATTTCGTTTAATGGGGTGGGCTGAATCTTATGGATCAATCATTTAAAGAAATAAATAAGAAGATTTCTTTTTAGGCCCCCTATAATTAAAAAAAATAGTTTGTTTTGATTTATTAACAAAATTAATTTATATCATGTTTAAAATATTTTTTTATCCAAAGGATTATTATTAATATTTTAGGCAATCCATTATATTTTTAAAATAAAGTGGATGAATTAGATGTATCCATAATTTTATGGGGAATGCTAAACAGTACCCCCATGGATATTGGTTAAGCATCCAAAACAAAAACGTTTTCACAAAAAAATAATGTAATCATTATTTGGTCAAAAGTAACACATTATGTTTCCAAGACAAAATTTATATTCATAGATCTCTTAACCAATACTCAGAGCACTGGTTAACAAGACCCTAATTTTAAATGGTAACAATTTTTTGTTTTGTGGATAGATTGGATGAATGTTATGGTGGATGGATCATATGTATATAGATTTGATGGATCATATTACCACCCCAATTGCCATCATGTGGCGCCGATCAAATCACCACACTCACTAAAGTGATCCAATCTATTAGTAGATGGAATCTGGATTAGTCCAACAAAACTAATGGACCTGCTTATTATATGATCTGACAAATGCCCATAACTCCGGCTTTCGTAGTTTCATACTGCAGGATAAATCCAAGGCTTGTACTTTGCTGACAATTTTACCCTAAATGGATTTTACCATCTCCACCGTCGTGATTATTATCCAAAAAGACAGCATTGACACATTGTCCCCAAATTACCCAAATGGAAACCATAGCATAGCATGGAAGTAATTTCAAAAGGGAGAATGAGCTATAGAATAAAGGTTACAATGGCGTTAATGGTCTTGGTCTTAGGATAGGGCTGGGTGATTCCTAAACAAAGAATAGGGTCCTAATTGCCGCTGCAGAGAATATTGTTTAATTATAAGAGAGTTTTTACTATTTATTATGATGGACATCATGCAGCTATACCATCTCTATTCTCTATTCAAATTGGTAGTGCTGTCATCAATTCTCATTGAGGTTGAAATTGGAGCAGTGCCACTGCCATATATGGAGCATGTTGGCAACTAACTCTGTAAAGATGCATGGAGTATTAGCCCCAAAAAAAGATACGTGGAGTGTTTGTTTCAAAGTAAGAAATTACTTAGAGTGATATTTCTGGAATAATATCTTTAGAAATAACATTCCTACTTATATGTTTGATAAAAATAGATTTTCTAAAAATGTTTTTGAAATTATTTAATTAAAAAAATAAAAATGGAATAAATGTGAGTGCTAGTATGAAGTTATAGCAAGTTACAAAACACACCTAGAGTAATAGGCTAAAAATAATCCGATGTTAAACTTTTTTATTGGTTTGTTATTTTTTTTAAGGAAGGTCGTTTAATTGTTAATAAGTTGTTAACGAAGTTCTTATTTTTAGTATAGGTATTTTATTGATATGTGCAACTTAGACCATAGAAGATTATAGGAACATTTATATGCTTAGTGCAAGTTCCCTTTTTTAACGCCCTTCTACTTTCTATTCGGTTGTGTGAGTTTTGTCGCTAGACTATTTAAAAACTTTTTCTTTTTTACTTAATTAAGTTTTTGATTCCTGCATGCAAAAATAGATTACTTTGATTTTACTCCATGTAATTTTTTTTTCTTAGAACTTCCCAAACCATCTGTTGGAAATATTAAGAGTAAATTAGAATTTGGATAGTTATGAAAGAAAGAAGAGAGTTTTGTTGTGCCGTGGCCGAAACCACTGTCCTGAAAGCAAATTTCTGGTGGACCTCCAGTGCAACCCAATATCCGGTTTTGCTCCCCCAAAGTTTACACAACTGCGTGTCTGAACCCGTGCACTCGAGGTCAAACATGATAGGGTTTCACAAACAGTGCCCAAAATAATATAGAGTAGAATAGAAAGCTATGAGCATGATTTTTTATCACTTCGGCTTCTGTCATAGTTTCCATGCGTCCTTTATATATCTTGCAAGTATCTAAATGCTTAATCATATTCTTGAAGTAGATAAAATAGTCACAAGGAAGGGGGGGTTTGAATTGTGACCCTTTAAAAACTAATCCTGCCACTTTAAAGTTATTCTTAAGTTGTGAACTTGGAATGATTAAGTTAACAGACAGACTTCAGAACGTTCTGAAGTGTTAGTGTAAAAACATTTTAAATAATTAAATGTGTTTGTGTGTGATGTGTTTACTGTAAGTAAAGAGAAGAGAAGAAGAACACACATAAATTTATAGTGGTTCACCTAATGTGGGTTAGTCCACTCCTCACAATCTTGTGAGATTTTCCACTATGATGCTTGAGATAACTTCTCAAATCCTGCACCTTACAACCTTGTTCACCTGAACAATTACAACAGCTGTATTCTCTAAGCCTCAGCAGGCTTACACCTTTCTTGCAAAGTTACTCACTTAGACTTTACATCTTTCTGCTCAAACTAACACTCTAGTACCCCTAAAGTTAGATGAGACTTTCTTTTCTTCTTGCTAAGTTACCCACTTAGACTTTTACACCTTCAGCTCAAACTAACACTTTAGTACCCCTAAAACTAGATGAGACTTTCTTTTATTCTTACTAAGTTACCCACTTAGACTCTTACACCTTCAGCTCAAACTAACACTTTAGTACCCCTAAAGTTAGATGAGACTTTACAAGATGTTTGTGGGTTTGAATGATTGAAATCAGACAAGGGGAGAAAGAAGAAAGGAGTTTATCTTTTATGAAAGATAAGAGAGAATTGATTTACACTTTTAAGACTTCTTGGAATCTTAGTGATGATCAATTTTTGCAAAAGCTTCAAAACACTCTTTGTTATTTTTTCTTGTATGCTTTGCAGAGGTGTAAGTAATGTTGAGGTCTTGATCTCTATTTATAGAGTTCTTGAGCCTTTGTAGCCGTTGGAGAGTGACCAATGGTCTTGTGCCACGTGTCCTGGGACCCACCAACTTTCACTTGAAATTCTAGGCAATCAGAGATACTTTAGAATGTTGTTGTGTTCATCATGTTCTTCATCTGGGTTCATGTGGATGAACGGTCAGATTTACATCTGGGCTTTATCAGATGAATGTCACATGAATTTCTGGGTTGTACTATGAAGTTTGTTCTTGTACGACTTCAGAATGTTGTTAGATCAGATCTTCTTTAAAATCTGTCTTGGAACATGTGTAGGATCTCGTAAAGTGGAGCTGTCACTTCAAGTCCATGCTTTAGGGGATTTCGTTTGCTTTGTACAGTACTAACTCCCTTATGTTTTTAATTTTAATTGAATCTGACTTTATCTTGCTTTTGCTTTTGCCTTTTGCTTATGCTTTTTACTTTCTAACCACTGTACTGTTCATGTCAGAAAAAGCATGGAGCAGGATCGAACTTTCTGAATTAGGGGACTTCAGAATGTTCATTTTGTTTCACTTAGGATGATTTGTAAGGCTCTTATTTGATTTAATCAAATCCTAATAATGAAACATTGATGAAGTGCAGCATGGAAAACATCTAGGGTGATATTCTTAATGGAATATTCCTGATGTTTTGTACTTCAAATGTTCATAGTCATGAATGAACATTGAAGATGCCCTTTTTGACTTTAATCAAATAAATGTTTTTATTCCTTGATTGATCTTAGTCAATGTACTTTACTGGGCTTTTATTTGAGTTCTTCATTTGACATGAACAGATGTCTTTAATGATTTCTTGATCCAAAGTCAAAATCATTGTTTGCATAAGATATGCTCATGTCACATCTGTTCTTGCATGCTCTTGGTATGGACATTGATTTATGGGTTTGCTCTAATGAACCTTCTGAGCAACCTTCTGAACTCCTTCTGGGTTCATACATATGAACTTCAGAATGTTGGTTCCTTCCTTTTAGGCGGTTGTACTTTATGCTGAACATTTTGATGTTCTTAAAACATACTAATGTTCTTCAACACTTTGAACCTTATGAAGGTTGTTTCTTTATTCCCTTCAAAAACTATTTGAAGCATATGAGAGATCATTTGTTTTGACAAACAAAATGATTCTTTCTTTGAAGTTCAAAAGAATATTTCTTTGCATCATTGCTTGTAACCGATGACTTTAAATATTCTTGTTTATCCACGAAGTAATCCTTTGATATTTCTGTAAATATTCTGGGTTAATGTTCATGATCATTATGAACTCCGTTCATATGAACATTTTGAACTCTGAATTTCTTATCTTTAGAAGTTTTGGAAGTGTGATACTTTGAGGAGGTTCTGAGAATCTTCCTAACTTGTATGCATATTTCCTTTTATCTTGTTTACCCATGGAGGATCTTCAAATCATATAACACAAAACTCAATGTGAGTTTTGTCACATAACTTCAAGCACATTCTTGTGTAGCTTGTGATGCAAGTTTTTCCATCATGATTCAAGTTCTTCAATCATGATTCTTGAGCTATGAATCTTCATGGAGATATGATATTGGTGTTTCAACTGATGATATACCCATCCTTTCATTGTTGAGTAGATATAATGCACTTATTGATGTAGGTGGCTTCTAGCTTATCCACTTGTGTGATTCTTGTTCTTTTATCAAAAACTCAAGTGCAACCATCAGTAGATCACCATTCATAAAACTTATTATTTATTCCACGAGGTTTGTTATCATTAAAACATTCATCAAAAATATTTTTACTTCAACAATTCTTCATTACCGTTGCCACATTTTCATAGAAAATCAATGATATTAATGGCCATAAAAGCCTTAAAACAACGGTAAGCATTTAAACCAATTGAGTAAATGACACTTGATTGTCATTATATTCTACACCATCCACTTTGGTTTTGAGTCTTGACATAGGATAGTCAATAGTGTGAGAGCGGGCATTATCTAATCCAATGTTATTTTTAACTGGTATTAATTGTTATTAACTAAGTGCTAAATGGAGTTCTTATTTATTTCATTTTTTTCTATTACAAAGAGGGCGTGAAGTTCTTATTTTTAACATAGGTATTTTTTTTGACAGGTGTAACTTAGATGATAAAAGATTTATAGGAACATTTTATATTCTGAGTTCTAGTTTGACTCTATAGTACCCTTCTTCTATGTATTAGTGTTAGTTTTGTCGCTAAACTCTTTAAAAACTTTATTTTTCTTGAATTATATTTTAGGTCCCGCAAAATAATTTACTTTGATTTTAATTCCTAAAACTTTTTTTTTCAACAAATCAAAGTGGAATATAATATTAATCAAGAGTGATTCATCTCACAGAATGTGTGCTGAAAGTGAATCACTTAACAGATTACAATGTCACAGATTGCACCTAACAAAGATGCACAAGAGAACTACCTCTACAAACAATTACGTATGGAAAAATGCTCTTCTCCCATCACATTTTGCTCCCGACCAATTGAATTTTCGAAAATACCCATGTGTGAGTTAAGTCACGTACCACTGGCCTGTGCGCGAATTAACTCACGCTGGTTGGCCGGTTGGTCAGAGCTCAACAACACACGTTTTTTGGACTTTGGTCAAGTGAATTTAATTGGTTTTGCACATTTTCATGTAAACATTATATGATTTCTTGCCAAAAAAACCAAAACTTAAACAAATCTAAATCTAAAAAATTTTCTAATTTAAGAGAAAAAATCTAACATATAAACATAAAAGCTTAATAGTGTTTGATTATGAAAACTTATTTGTTAATGGAGTGTTGTTTGATTTGGAGTTGAAGAAATTTTGGATATTGGTAATTTGAGAGAGATTTTGGAAATTTTAGATGAGAAATGAGGTTCTACCTGTGTTTAAAACAACACGCAGCGTGAGTTAAGTCACGCTGCGCTACTTAACTCACTTAAGTCACGCTGCGCTACTTAACTCACGCGGCGTTACTTAACTTGCGCAGAGATTAACACTTGCGTTAGTTAAGTAACACAGGGGTATTTTCGGTAGTTCAGTTGGGCGCAAGCAAAATGTGTTGGGAGAAGAGCAAAATTCTTACATATAAACTCTCATACAAAGAAGTGAGTGACGACACCAATCATGATAACAAAAAACAAAAGATGGCTGATTTGTTTTGGGCCACATAAACAAAATCATCTTCACTTTATCAACGAGAGTAAAAGGATCGGAGACCACGTTTTTTAAGATGCGGTTATTTCTCTCTTTTCAAATTGCCCACATACAAGCTAGCCAAATTACATTGAAAAAAAAGAGAAGATCGCGGCGTACCCGCCAAATGAATAAACTGATAAAAATGATCAACAATAACACCAGATGAAACAAAATCAATGCTGAGTCAACGCCACACAAACAGCCATGTACTACCGAAGATGTTTAACCCCTAAAACTTGCCAAACCATTAACCAGGGGTGTTCAAAACAAGATCCTATCTTGCAATCCGTTCTTGCCTGAACGTTGTGGTTCGGGTCTGATCCGGTCAAATTACTTTAAGAGAGGGACATAAGAGCATCCACAATTGTCGTTCTTTAATAGAGACTCCTTAAATGGACCTCATGTTACACATCACTTATTTATAATATTTTAATAAAAGTGTCTATTAAAGATTTCATGGCTCCAATGAGAGCACGCTAAAAAGGGCTCAAATGAAAAGTACTTAAATAGACCTCATTAACTTTACGTCATTAAACAAAAATAATTTATTTATTAAATTATAAATTACCTCATAATATTTAATTATAATCCTTCCATTGAAGATGCTCTAACTCAAAAAAGATATAAAACTCATAATTATTTCATTTTTTCCGGTATGTAAAATGAGCATTGATATTGTGACAACCAAAAAGCAAAAACCTTCTCCACACCCCTTATTTGCTGTTGTGAGTCCTGCACAAATCCCAAGGCAATACAGAATGATTAAAAAAATGGATTGGTATGTCTTAACCGTATTGACATACGGTGTGGTTGTCACTCATGGATGTTAACTTATCATTTCTCATGTAAAATCTATATATACTGGTTTACTGCATCAGAGACACAATTTAATATGTTTGTACTTTTCAGACATAGAATTTACTACTGGATCTCGCATTGTTTAGTGTTTGATATCGTGCTTAACTGCATACTAGATTACAAACTGGCACGATAATTGTTAATAGCGACGTGTTCAGAGAAATTTTGTTTTCATCTGATTGCTCCAGTCAGCTAAAGTACTGGAATTCTACTCTAGTACAACAACTCAACAAGTTTGTTTTGAATCTCGATTCCTGACAATTTAAATTTAAATCAATTAGAGAAAATTGTCTTTTGACTTTAATGTACTAAAATGTGAATGAGAATTTGAACTTATCATATGCTTCTATTTAGTCTTGGTCACTGATTCAATTTACTTGCAGTATTTGTAGTTTTTTATTTCCCTAAAGTTTTGATAATGAAATAATTAGTCTAAATATTTGAAGAGATGTACTCGCTTGTAGTTCTTTTTACACATTCATTCAATTCGATTTATATTTGTTGAAATATATTCAGTAATATAATAAAGTGATATTATAATTGATTGAGATTATGTTTGGATCCGCGATGAATTTAAAATCACAATGAAAAAATGACTATGATTTTGTAGTATACTTAAAGTTTCAACTAAATGTCTTTGTTATTTTATCTCAATTGGTTGATAGGAACAATGCATAATATATGTAAGATCGGGATTTAAACCTCAACCACCACAAAAAAAGAAGTTTCAATTAAATTGCTGTGCAAAAGCATGCACGCAAATTCTTAACATACACAGAAAATCAGTCTCATTCAAACAAGGTTTTACAAAAGCATGTAATTATTTGGTAAATATGTTTTGAGACGGTAGTAAAAACATACTTGAAAATTGGAGTAGCAAACATGCTTGAAATTAGGAAAAAGAAAAAAAGCAAACGTCCTGAAATGTTTAACAATCATTCACCCACTAATAATATCAAAAATAAAAAAGAATATTATTAATGATGATAATATCCAAGCTAGCTACTATATATGAGGACCCTATGTTTCCCATTAGAAGCCATGATTGATTTCTAAGTTTCAGAAAAAGGACAGTAAAAACAAACAGGATAGCCAAAATTAGTACACAAATAATTGAGTAAAAAGAACAATGAAATAGAAAGAAAAAAGATGAAGAGTAGGTACAGTTAGAGAGCATCATAGGGAGTAGTAGGGCGTTGGAGGAGGAAAAAGGAACAATGTTGATTCATCTAAAAAGCTATCTTTTATTGGTTCAGCTTTAATGCATAAAAGTAAGAGAGCCATATTCAGAAAGAAAAAAAGAAACATGAATTATTCGGTTTCTCTTTACGAGTCACACAAGAACCTACTCACCATCACAACCTGTCTCTTTGATTTAGGGAGTTGAAAGCTGAAGAGAGAAATAGTAAGCATTTTCAAGTAGCTGAGAAAATAGAAAGAATACACACATTGAAGAAATTTAGCTGAAGAAGTTGATTGATATATTTGTAATAAGGGAAGATTAACTAGGAATGCATTCACGAGTGTGTCAGATAATTTAGGACACTGAGGTATCTATCTTTTTTAAGGACAAGTCGCTCACAGGGACAGATGAATGAACATACATATAATTTCACTGTGGGCCTGTTCTGTTTCACTTCTCTTCTTTTTCTGAGTTCCATGGACAATTTTGGGTCTTTCACTTTCCACCACTTCTTCTTTTACAACTTTTGAACTGCTTTACCTTTCAAGAATTTGATTCTTCCAAGGTGATTCTTTTTTACTACAAAAAAATTCTATTTGTTTAATAGTAACATAACATGGTTTGTTACTTTGTAAGTTGTTCATGTGTGTAATGTCACACTCTATATATTATATACTTCATTATTTTAATGTTGTTTGATTTTGCTTTCCATGCTTCACCCCATGTTCCAGAGGTGTGTTTTTGTCATGTAATGTAGTTTTTCACGAGGCATTTTCTTTGGTCTTAATAAACTGTGACTTGTTTGTGTTTTTGTAGGTTTTCACACTTCAACTTGCACTAGTATTCTTCCAAGTCCTCAAACACTACAACCAATGGGTAGAACCATAAGGTGGTTCAAGAGTTTGTTTGGGATAAAGAAAGACAAAGATAATTCAAACTCAAATTCTTCAAGTACCAAATGGAATCCTCCTCTTACTCATCCTCCTTCCGAAGATTTCTCAAAGAGAGATTCAAGAGGCTTGTGTCATAATCCAGCTACCATACCTCCTAACATTTCACCTGCAGAAGCTGCTTGGGTTCAATCCTTCTACTCAGAAACTGAGAAAGAGCAAAACAAGCACGCCATTGCGGTAGCCGCTGCAACGGCAGCAGCCGCAGATGCTGCTGTGGCAGCTGCTCAAGCTGCCGTGGCTGTGGTTAGACTAACCAGCCACGGCAGAGACACCATGTTTGGTGGTGGGCACCAGAAATTTGCTGCTGTCAAGATTCAAACCACATTTAGGGGTTACTTGGTAAGTTTGATTCACCTCTCTTTAATTAATTGGCAGCTGTTTTTTTTCGGTTTTGTGGCTTTCTGGTTCCAGGAGCCTTGTGTATTCTTGTTGTTTTTTGCCGCGAGCTTTTGTGCGCCTAGCACAGTCTTGACGAGAATAAAATTTGCTGATTCTAAAAAAAACGCAGTTCTAAGAAAAACAGATTTTGCTCAAATTGAACTAGTCAGATTCAAATTCTAAGCTTTTTAAGTTTTAAAGTATTAGCTTCAATTAGAACTAAAGTGTTAATGAACTTGGTTCTAGATTATCCAAATTGTGACCGAAGCAATTATCAGCCATATTTTACTTCTGGATTACCTGTATCTCTTTTCTCTTTGAAAGAAACATTAGAAATTGATTTGTATAATAACTTGATGTTTATTGTGGCATTATGGAATGTGACAATTTGAAATTTGTTTTCTATAATAGGCAAGAAAAGCACTAAGAGCATTGAAGGGATTGGTAAAGTTACAAGCACTAGTGAGAGGGTACTTAGTGAGGAAGCAAGCAACAGCAACATTGCACAGTATGCAAGCTCTAATTAGAGCACAAGCAACAGTAAGGTCTCATAAATCTCGTGGACTTATCATAAACACAAAGAATGAAACAAATAACAGATTTCAAACACAAGCAAGAAGATCCACGGTAAAATGCATAAACAGATCTCATATTCTAATTCCAGTATCACTTCAATAGTCTTTTATTTACATTTCTTACGATTGTTTGCATAAATATTTTACAGGAAAGGTACAATCACAATGAGAGTAACAGGAATGATTACACAGCTTCAATTCCTATTCACAGTAGAAGATTATCATCTTCTTTTGATGCTACAATGAACAACACAAACAGTTATGATATTGGAAGTCCAAAAATAGTAGAAGTTGATACTGGAAGACCAAAATCAAGGTCTAGAAGAAGCAACACATCAATTTCAGATTTTGGAGATGACCCTTCATTTCAAACACTTTCTTCTCCACTTCAAGTTACTCCATCTCAGTTATTCATCCCAAATCAAAGAAATTTCAATGAATCAGATTGGGGGATAACAGGAGAAGAATGCAGATTTTCAACTGCACAAAGCACTCCACGTTTCACAAGTTCATGTAGCTGTGGATTTGTTGCACCTTCCACACCTAAAACAATTTGTGGAGATAGTTTTTACATTGGTGATTATGGTAATTATCCTAATTACATGGCTAATACACAATCTTTTAAGGCTAAATTGAGGTCTCATAGTGCTCCGAAGCAACGACCTGAACCGGGTCCGAAGAAGAGGCTTTCATTGAATGAATTGATGGAATCTAGAAACAGTTTGAGTGGAGTTAGAATGCAGAGGTCTTGTTCACAGATTCAGGATGCTATTAATTTTAAGAATGCTGTAATGAGTAAACTTGATAAGTCCACTGATTTTGATAGAAACTTTTCAAAGCAGAGGAGGTTGTGATCCGCGAAGCAATGCCGGGTGTCCGGTGTCCATGTCAGAGTCGGTGCTTCGAAGTGATGATTGATTAATGAGTTTAAGAAACATTTCTGAGAGCGCTAGTACATTGATTGGTAATTTGCAACATATAGTGGGTAGGGAACAGGTAAGTCAGGACAAAATTGAAGGATAATAACAATGATAATGGAATTTGTTTCCGTACATTTTCATTCATTATTATAGTCAAATGTAAGAGTAGTTAACTTCAATCGTTTTCTATATTTATTTCATAACAGTTTGCTTTTTTATTTGGTTAGTGAAGTTGTTTTTAGGCATTTGTTAATTAGTTAAAGTTGTTTTATTATGATTTACTTTACTACGCCAATGCTGGTTTCCGCGGTAGTTCGCCTTATGTTGGACACTACCTTTTTTTTTGTTTTGTTTAGTAGATTAATGGCTGAAGTTCACACAATTAAACATGAAGAAGTGGGATATCCAATGTTCGAACCACAACCCCTGCATAAATTATGCAATGTAGTTCACAGGAACCATACACTACCTTTTATATAGATCATTATACATTTGTGCAATTGCATAAACCAATTTTTATTTTTGTAATTGGACCTCTTATGACATGTTTTTTTTATGCACATAAGGTAAATGTTAAAACCCTTTCAAATGGATCCCCGTGAGCTTAGCTCAGTTGGTAGGGATTGCATATTATATGCAGGGTCCGAGGTTCGAACTCCGGACACCCCACTTCTCTACATTATAATGTGTGAACTCTACCATGATTCCCTAAAAAACAAAAAATATATTTACCATGAATTTCACATCAAGTTGAAATGAAGCACATGGTTGGCTATAGCTACATACTAGCTTTGATTTGACACGGCTTCAATAATTTGGTGATGCAATTTCAAACATGCTATACATAAAACCTCAATTCAATTGCAGGCTAAGAGCTGATAATCTAATAACAAAGTTTATGAACAGAAAGTTTGGACGATGAACTTAGGATTAGTTTGTTTTGGCTTTTCAGTAACAAGAAACACTTCTACAAATCTCAAAAGTGAAAATTGAGTTCTGATTGTTGTTTGGTTTGGCTTTTTAGAATTGCTTCTAAACTCCAAAAACAATTCCCCTTAAAGCTACAATTTCTAGCTTTTGGCTTTCCTAGAATCAATTCTACATTAAATTTTATATTTTGGTTATTACAACCTATTATTTTTCTTTATTGTCCTTTATCAATTCTCCTTTTTTTTGCTTTGTAATTAATTTGATGAACCAAATTTAATCAGAAAACTTAACGAACCAAATTAACCCCCGAAAAATGTATATGGTCATGAGCTGCCAAATTTTAAATTGTCCTTTATGGTGTCCCCACTCAGATTTACTGCATTTTTTCTTTTACCTTTTTTTTACGCTATATTTTATCATTTTTGGCAATTAACTCTAGTATTATTTAACTTAAATATATTTTATCAAAAAATATAAAATATATGAACAAATATTTTGTAAAAAAAATTAGTTTAATGATCGTATTTATTATGTTTTAAATTAATATATAGAAAATTTATTTATTTAAACTAAATAATATATATATATATATATATATATATATATATATATTTAGTATTGATGTACATATACATTCAACTATGCACATTTACTTGAATTTAGCTATGTTCATTT
>Ga0315914_1001147_pt1 | contig 38416 bp, 17 predicted proteins | sample MpolenodulesMG_FD_203920 | JGI IMG/M metagenome (GOLD analysis project Ga0315914, IMG submission 203920) | Medicago polymorpha root nodule microbial communities from Los Angeles, California, United States - elongated nodules | ecosystem: Host-associated > Plants > Roots > Nodule | place: USA...
CAATTACAAAGAATTGAATAAGGTTTTGAATACTTGATATACAATCAGAGGTATTCACAATACAGCACGAAACAGAACAGACTCTGTTTTTCTAAACACTTAGGAATTCTAAGATAAAAATAATTGGAAGAATTCTCTACGTTGTTGATGTTTGTTTTCGACGTTTTTGCACAGAGTATTGGCCTTTGCTTGTTGTCTAGATGATTTTTTTTGTTCTCTAAGTCTTCATCCCTATTTATAGAGGAGTTGAGAGACGTTGAGAATTTAGCCGTTACATCAACGTGTCTTGCTTTGAAGCTTTGATTCTTCACCCTTGATCTTTTGTCTGATTTGATAGTTGTCCTATGAAGAACTTAATTCAAATCCATTCCAGAACAAAGGGAACAACGCCTGCAGCAATGTTACTGTTATCTTTGTCTTGTTGTAGAGACAAACATTGCAGAGAAGGTGGTTGCAGAGTTCGTGGCCGTACATTTCGGACAATGTCCTTTGTCAACTCTGGTGAAGTAGCTTCTGGCGAGATATGCTTCTGATGATCAGTGCTTCTGATGTTCTTGCTTCTGATGACGTGTCTTCAGGAGCTCTTCTTCAGACTCGCTCTTCAGACGCATTCTTCAGACGCAGTTCTTCAGACTCATTCTTCCAGATGCTTTAAGCTTCAAATAAATTCATTTGCTCTTAAACTTGTTCAATCAGAATCTTTAAGAATAGTACTTTGATTATGGATCCTGCACACTTGAACAAATTGTTTAGCATATCCAATTGATTATTTTTAATACCTTGTTATTGTCAAAACTCAATAGGTGACTTGTGAAACACCCTTGTTCCAACAATGTCAGACGAACCATCTGATATTTAGTTAATTCAATATAATAGGGCGTAAATACTTCATTTGATTGTCACCCTATTAATGTTTGAAAACCCCGATGTTGAAATACACATGAAATACTTGGATATATTGGGTGAATTGATAGAGATTGGAGAATTCAGATGGGGTTATGCGTGTTTAGCCACGCTTTACAGAGACCACTGTGTCAGAGTTGCAAGTCAAACAAAAAATATAGTCTGATGTACGCTACTACTTTAAGCTCGGGGGTGGTCACGGTTGAAACTTTTTTCCCCGAAAGGAAAGGACCCACAATTTATCAATATATAAATAGGTAAGTTTTAACATTTTTTTATATCACATATATTTAAAAAAAAAAAAACTCATGCTATTGACTATTTTCTTTTAGTCGGTATGTTAAAGAAATAGCCCACTCAAAAACGCCTGGACATTCAGTGGTTTCATAGCGTATATTGATTGAAAAAATGACAAAGAAAGACGTGAGAAAACTTATTTGTACTTTACTATGATTGCAAAGTATTTTTTCAACAAAATTTTTATACTAAAATAAATTTTATTTATCAGTTTATTTAGAGGCACTGCCAACACTTAAATCTTTTATTATCATCCAGTAGAAATGCACCAATGAGATATAGTGCGTCACCAATTTGGACTCGTGCAAAATCTACCACTTGATGAACCAATGTGCATGAAGAAGTACCATGAAATTGACATGATCAGAAAACAATACACAATTTCTTGGAAACACAAGATTTTCTATGCGAAGTGTGGCGTCAAGACAGTGGTGAAGTTGAAAGAGAGGCTTTTTTTTATTCAATGATTTAATGTATTATTTCAAGAAGGTAGTTCTTGTGTGCAATCATCAATTGAGAATGTACAACCTGAAGGACCACAATATCATGTTCATGACATTAGACGTGGGGGATGTGAACAGACGAACATTTGTGGAGAATGTACAACCTTAAGTAATTCCCTTTAACTAGACTAGATAAGTGCATGTTTACCTTCTACCAATAAATATTTATATTTTATGATTTACTTCAAGACCAGACTGAAACATTTAACTTGAAACTATGTCATATGGTTAAGTATTATCGCAGTGTATTTCTCTATTTGGGTCATGAACTTGAAATATGCACCTTGTCATTTTTCTTTATTATGAACATCTACATTACCGTAGTTTTGTTGTATTTTTTATTTTATTTTCAAAACTATAGTCTTGGTGTCTAAATATTGAATGTCACAAACTTATGTAGTTTTGGACTTTTGGTGTATAAATGTCTAACTAATGTCACAAATTTAAAAAAATTCTTAATTTAAAACCTTCATTCATTCCAACACTTAAAGTAATAGACACATATTAAAACACCAATCTTGATCCCTGAATCCATGGTACTCACTGACTCATTTTCCTTTGGCTCTCTTAAAATACATACAGTTAATCCAAGGGTACTACTGCAACAATTCTGAAAATTTACCAAGGCATTCCCAGCAGTTCCACAAAAACTGAGAAAATATATCCGGAAGTCGGTTATATTAATCGATTGATGTTATTGGAATACCAAAGACAATATTTTCAATAAAATTATTGCTGTTTCCCTCAAAAAATCAACAACTTTCAAGTTATTTATCACCAAGGATCATCTTGGTGGTATACATCGATGAGCTATCTCGTGAAAGAAGCAACGATTTTCAAGTTATTTATCATCCACAACAGACACTACTGGAATTCCCATGCGAGAAAAGCTTGAGAGCACTACTCGCATCTCGTCGCCTATCTTAAAGTCTGTTTCGCCATCTCCCTGCAATACAAAACAAGAATAGGTCAATATGGGAATTGGATGGCTCATGTTACATACAATCTAATGGTGGTGCGAAATAAATGTATTGATTTAAGAAGTTAAAGGAATTCTTTATGCTACAATGAAAATGATTATTTATAGCAAAGATGGAAATCATGAAGAGGAAAGCGAGACACTAAACTGTCTAGAAGCAACTTTATGTCCGTGAATGATCAGCTAAGATAATGTTGAAAAAATCATATAAAAGTCATATTAAAACAATAAATTTGTAGAAAAAATTGATAGAACCTGATATCAAAATATAATATTATAGTATATTACAATAGAATCTAGTAATCCGAGAGCTTGATCTCTCCCTATGAATCCTTTATCCAAATGACCTAATGCCCTTCTTTTCCTCTACATCTATATTTATAATACTAATAATAGTTACATAGAAGTTCTATGGATAGCAGTTACTGCACTGCTAATGTAACAGTTACCATTGAGATGTGACTCAAAAATGGATTGTGTGAAAGTGCCAAAACGTGACACGATTTGGGTAACGTGTCACGATTTTGGCATGCCGTGAGCGTGTTTTATGAGTGTCCAATCGTGACACGATTTTGGGAAAACGTGACACGATTTTCGGCTTGTTGGGCACGATTTCAGGATAAGGTTGGTTGTACCTTGGGTTGTACACACCAATCGTGTTATGATTTGGGAAAACGTGACACGATTTTGTCCGGATCTGAACTTTGACCCATTTGTTGGGTAAATTTGGTGAATCTCATGGAAATCAAAGGAGGGGACTTTTAGGGTTTTAGATACTAAAGGTTGAGGGTCTTTGGGTGAGGTTCAAAGCTTCAAGATGTGAATCTTGGAGAACCAAAAGAGAGGGCTCTTGGGTAAAGGGTTGGTGCCTTTTGAGGAAGATTCATGGGGTTGGGAAACACATGAGTAGAGAGTCTTTTGTGAGCAACTTGAGTGAGTCTTGTGAAACCAAAAGAGAAGATCCTTAGTGAAATCAAAGGCTAAGGGTTGGTTCTCTTTTGGGGGTTAGATTCTAGAGTTGGGAAACAATTGTAAACACCTTGGGAGAGTGAAAATTCATGAGTGTCTTGTTCATTGTTGAGATTGGGAAAATTGGTAGAAATTAGGGTTGTTCTTTGTGAGCTTGTTGAAGCTAATTTCTTGTAACCCATTTGTATCTCTTTGTAAGAACTCATTGATAGTGGATTTAAGAGATCAATCTCTCCCCCAGAGTAGGTCAAGTTGGACCGAACTGGGTGAACATTTCTTGGTGTTGTTATCTTTTCTTTACTCTCTTTATCTTGTTTATTCCTTGGTTGGATTGTGGTTTTGCTATGCACTTGGTTCATAGACTAAGTCTATATAGTTGTTGTTGCTTGTGGTTAATTTTGGTTGTTGGTTGCCATTGATACTTGCTCCACACATCATAGTTTGTATTGGTGTGAAATTTGAGACCGAATTCACAACAGTTACGATATATTAAATGGAAGGGTTAATATATGTTTACCCCTCTAATACAAGGGTATATATATGTTTATCCCTTGTAAAAAAAAAAAAAAAGATTCCAACCCTACAATTCGAAGATTCTTTGATTTTGTACATTCATTAACTTTGATCGTACAAAATTGATGATATGGTAGGGGGTAAACCGAAATTCGCTCAAATTACATGAGGTGAAAGTACCTTAAATTTTGAAATTTGATGTCATGAAGATCCAAAACTAAAGAATTAATCTTCTAATTACAGGTTAAAATCTGAACAATTTTTTTTATAGTGGGTAAACTAAAAACCCCCAAGGAGGTAAACATATATTAACCCCAAATATAATTTACTAATATTATATAATTTCTGCCCTTACAAGTCATATTACTAACAAAAAAATCATATAAGAAAAAATGTTAAAGTTGGCAAAAGAGGTAAAAGACAAGGAAAACCGTACATATAAAAAAGTAACTGCCACTTATGAAACATAAAGATGACTCTACCTCAAAATGGTATATTCCTCGAACTCCTCCGGCCAAATCTAATACTAACCCATGTGCACGAATTTGATAAACTTTGGCATTAACTTTTTTCCAAGTCTCAAATCTTTTGTAGGATATGTATCGGACACCGTTACTTCATCGGATATCGTTTCAGGTCTCCAGGCTCTTGGAATTTTATTGAGTATAATGTCAGCAGATTTGTGATCTCCTGAGGTCAAAAGTGCGCGATACATCCTATAGCCATAAAGTAAAATCATAATGAGAAGGAAAGTATTATAAGGGGGAAAATAGTATAAAGGTTCGAAGCCCACCACCAGTAGCTTATTGTATCGTAATGATATCTAGCAATTATAAATTCTCTCCAAACCAAATGAGCATTATTCAAATCTCCTGATTTGGCACAACAACCGAGGAGACTATCAAGACACAATCTTGAAGGAACAAGGCCAAGCTCTTTTTTTATTAGATCCAGCAAGTCCAATCCAAATTGCTTATGTGTGGACCCATATTTGGAAATTAGATTATACACCTATACATACATGAGACCAATATGTCATGCTTCATACACGAAGAAATATCAAACCAAAATTTAATGCTTATAATCGTGAATCCTTATTCAAGTCATAAGGAAACAAAAACTTACTTCATCAAAAAGCATATGTCTCTTGAATTTGTCACTTTTGAAATAATCCTTGAGTTGTTTAAACATTTCAATGGTAGAACTGCGAAATATACAATGAACATAAACAAATGGCAGAATAAAATCATAATTTAATATTGGAAAAAATAATCATACCTTAAATTTTTGTATTGAACTGAGTGTCGTATAACCATATTGCAACCTTCAACCCAATTTTCACCACTCAACTCCGTGCGTAGGAGAAGCAACCTCTCCAACTCGCCATGTAAATTACGTAATACATCCTAAGAGTGTACAATGATTGATGAGTTTTAAGGTTGAAAGTGGAAGGTATACAAATTAATAATAATCTAAAACCTTACCATGAGACATAAAACAGCTTTAGGGTTTAAAGTTTGTCCAGCTTTCTTGATTTCCTCCAACAAAACAAGTGCCTCGCCCAATTTCCCATGCGATGCAAGAGATGAGACAAGCATGCTTTTAATTTCAATTAACCACTTCACTGGTATGCGTTGATCTAGAACAACCTGTAATGTTAAGGACAACATGTTATGTCCTTTACAAAGTCACTCTGAAAGAGAAACTGTAGAAAGACAACATATATATTTGCACATACCTGTTTTGCTTTATCAAATTCATCGTAAGTTGCATATGCATGAATGAGGGCTACAAAAACTTCTTTTGAGAAGTGGATTCCAGATTGTTCCATCTCTTCATAATACTACAAGTAAATATTCTAATTAGCAACTCGATAATATATTGAAAGAAACCTTTTTACTACAATGATATCTTTTGAAAGCATATATTAAATAAAAAGGTAAAACTTACATCTTTCATCACTACACCAAAGTGTAACGAAAGCCAACATATCTTTTCATTTAACTTGAAATCGAAATGGCGATCGCAACTTAGGATGGAATAGATTTGATGGCGACTTAGGATGGAATAAATTTGATCAACCTTGATTTTCAATATACCAAAAGGAATAGAAAATGAACAACCAGATATTTGTAAAACAAGACAAATAAGAAAGAATGCTTCACTGAAATGTTAACCCATTGTTACTTTATTATTTATGTCATTTCCTGAAATTACAGAAATGGGAAAAAGGAATCATAAATTTTATTATGTAAGTGTAAAAGTTTAAGGGGGAGGCCTTGGATCAACGGTAAAATTGTTGTCACGTGACTGTTTCAAGTCTTTAAAAAACCTCTTGTGTGAAGAAAAAAAACATGGTAAGGTTGCGTACAATACACCAAATAATGGAACCCCTTCTTGGGTGCTTTAGTGCACCGACAGTTTTTTTTTGTTTTTTATAATTGTAAAAGTGTGTTGGGGAAGAATAACATGAACCAGTTTACATGTAATAATTAAATCTTAGCATTTCTCTTTTCGAGTTTTCTTTTGTATGTCGTAGCACATGGAAAACCCTCCCTTGAAAGGAAGGGAAAATAACCAAGCATTTAAATACTCTATCGAGAATAGTTTAAAGACAATCTTACATGACATATTCTGCATAGAAATACAACAACAATAACAACAATCAAGCCTTATCTCACTAAATGTGGTCAGCTACATGGATCAAATTAAGCCATAGTTTTCTATCATAATTCATATCCCGATCCAACTCATTAACCTCTAAATCTTTCTTAACAGTTCTTGTAGTTTTTCTAGGTCTTCCTCTACCTCTTCTAATCGCACTCTCCTCCATCTGATCTACTCTTTGTACTATAATATTTACAAGTCATTTCTCTACATGTTCAAACCACCTTAGCCTATTTTCTACCATCTTTATTACTATAGGTTTCTACCCCAACTCTCTTTCTAATTGTGTCATTCATAATCCTATCCCGTTTCGTCTTGCCACTCATCCAACGCAACATATTGTGCGAAGAAATGGATTAGAATATAATTCAAAGAAAAAAAAACAGGGAAGCTGTTTTACATAAGATATATAGTACCTGAAAATCTTGATTAGTTTCTGAGCAAGTCTCTAATACAGATTGCATTACATGACTGGAGGGCATAAAGCCTGCTTCACACATTTTATCAACAACATCAATAGCTACATCCACCTGCATAAGTTAAAAAGAAAAGTGAAACGCGGTTTTGAAAAATGATGGTAACAGATAACAGAAAAATGATAGAATTTGATATGACAATTATTTATTTGATAACCATAATATGAGAATGAATAAAGGAGAAAATTATACCTGGTTCTTACCACAGCAATACAAAATTACATTTTCATACGTACAGAATGAAATTTCCGACGGACCATGCAAATTCTCAATCTCTTTTATGAAATGCTCAACCTTGAAATTACCAACAAACGATATAAGAAAATTGTAACATACAACTATAGTAAGAAAAAATTATGCCTTTAGTATTGTTTTTTTGCTGGCAGTCAAAATGGGCAAAATCGACGGTGAAATATTTTTAATGCATACGATATTCTCAATTGTGTTTTTAAATTTTGTAAAATCGATTGAAAATTGTAGATAAGCATAATTGCCTCGCAGTATTATCTTATAAGTTCATCACCTCTAAATTTGGAATGCTAACTGCATAGCTAGCAATGAAGTTTGAAATATCATCCGCTTCCACATCCACAGCATAATCTTTGAAAGCTGAAATTTATATAAGTGCTACAGTTTCATTATGCAGCACAAACAACAGAAGTAAAATTGCATTCAAAAATTCTAAATTCTAATGTTAATTCTAAAGGTAACCAATCAAGTAACAGATCAAAAACACAATAACATAATAATGGTACCGTCATAAAATTTAAATAGTAACTTTTCTGCCTCAGATTTCAACTTTAGCCTTCCTAATGATTCAAATATATTCGATATATTTGATTTTGAAGAAGCAAACTCTATAATGTCTGTATTTTTCAACACATCCGAAATCTGTTCCTTGCGATCACTTTCACAAAGAGCCAAAAAGTAGTTTTCTGCAACAAGATTGAATACATACAAATTATAAGTTGTTTTCATTAACATAAGCATCTTGGATAAAAACAGATTGATTAATCTACCTCGTAATTCTTCTGTGTCTCCCCTTTTAATATATTCACAAGCATCGCCGATCATGGCCTCGTCATTAACCCTTATCCACATCAACATGTCATAATAACCCAATCGAGAAATTGAATTGTGATTATGATCTTTAATCAATTTAGAGAACATTTTAAATTCGTCAACAGCTCCTAGGTCAATTATATACTTGAGAAGTGGACCGTATGTTTCTTCTTCTAGTTGAAACCTAAAAACAACTGGCATTGACTGTAAAAGATGACGAATCAAATTCAATTGTTCTTGCAAAATGAATTTATCTCGAGTAGACCTAGCCTTCTCTATCAACAGTTTCACTAATCTATTAAAACCCGTAAACCCTATTGACGAACCATGCAAGTGAATCATACAAACAAGAGTGGTTAGCCCTAAGTTTTCTAAAAGAAATTGGAAACGTTGTTGCTCATCAATGGTATCCTCTCTAGAAATCCACGATTGTCTCGTTGATGCTTCGTCGTGAAGCTTCTCAACCGGAGGAGCATCATGGAGTTTGCGGATCGAGAGAATAGGGTTCCATGAAAATGATGTTTTGCAAATGTTGTGTAAATCTGAACAGAAATAATGGCTAAGAACCCGTAGTTTTTGAAGGGAAAAGGCGCGCATCTTTGAGTTGCACTGCAAGTGAAGCAAGGTAGTCGCGATCATGATCGAGTTCTTGTGTGTGCTGAATTGGAAATTTGTAGAAACAGGTGGAATCGCCGTCAAAAAACTTGCATAGATCTGAGAAACAGTTTTATTTTATTTTTTTGAATAATTTACTAACAAAAACCAACGAATGCAGACTTGTCCTATTTTTAAGGAATAAAAAGAGTTATTAAGTTGTTTAACGGAAATCATTTTTTAGGAATAAAAAGAGAATTTTTTTTTTTGGGGGGTAAGAAAAGATGGCAAAGCCATGATGGCCTCGAAAAAAAATTTGTATAGCCCAGTACTATTTACTATCCCCACTAAAAAAAATTCTCTTATTCTCATTTCTCTGATACCCGCGTTCCAGACTTTCCTTCTTCTCGTTTTAGTGACTGGAAGGTTGATAAACGTATTCGTCTGAACTTGTATTTTTATATTATTTATTAGAATATGAATATTTTTTTATCAGAATATGAATATTTTTGTGTTAGTTACAATGATGATTATTTCTTATGTTTACTGATTTCATTTATATTTAAATAGAACATTGCTCTTTTAAAAAAATGTGCTTTTATTTTATCACGGGCTTCTTCTTACTTATAGAGCCGAGCCTCCAAATTCATAGGAACGGCCCTATCATAAACCCACACACACAAAGTGGAAGTACCGGGGTTCGAACCCAAGTTATGATGTCCGGCCTAACAATTTCAGCATTTTTGTCAGTTGAGTTAGGACTTATTAGACAGGAATAAAAAAGAGTTATTCAGTTGTTTAACGGAAATCACGGGGTAGTGACCAATAATATTCATATTAGTAAGCATTTTCATTATCATTTTACGGATTACATGGGATCGCGCGGGTTACATGGGATCGTTAGCACTGAGAATATGTCTGTTCTTTTGTTAAACACGGTCAATCAGAGGTGGATGTACTTGTAGACCATGTGTGGCTAAAGCTTCACATGAAATTTTCCTTTTTCTTTTTATTTAATAAACTTTGTCACTTGGTAATGATACCAAAACGAGAAATGCTAACAACACACATTCTAACACACATTTTTCAACACTCTTTTTGATTGGTTAAAATTCACATGGGACCCACATGATTTGGTGAGACCCGTGTGAATTTTAACTAATCAAAGAGAGTGTGTGTGAATTTTAAATAATCAAAGAGAGTGTGTTGTAAAGTGTGTGTTAGAATGTGTGTTGCTAGCATTCCTCCACCAAAAAATAATTTGAGAAATGTGGAATAAGGGATGAGAAGAACTTATATCTAAAATTCTTAAAATTTGCAATAAGCATGATATTGATGTGCTTGATATGGATGCACCGTATGCGCACCGTATGCGCAAAGGAAAAAACCTAGACAACACTCTTCAACTTCTAGTGTTAAGGCAACTAAAAGTAGTAACTTTTCATTGAAAAACACCAATTATTTGTTAAAAAGTCATATATTTAATATAAAATGCACAATTTACAAGACAAACTTACTATTTTAAATTTCTTAACATGTACAAATTTGCACATGATAGAAAAAATCATTCTTATTTTTAATATAGTTTGCATTATTGTTTCTTCAAAATTTTAGACCCACATGTACTAAATGTCTGGTTCCGCCCCTGTGACCAATGTAAAGTATCCTTTCAAACCCATATTGAGACAACGTAAAAGCATGTTAAACCATCATTGATATTGTCAACTCAAGAATAAATAATTGTGATTTCCATCAAGCATATGTGTGTTTATAAATCCTTTTTTTTTTTTTAAAGATTTGCTTATATATCCTTGTTATTATCAACCTTGTTCCATTACATAGTTTTTATTTTTCATCTATATTACATAATAGCATGGCCGACACTTTAACTTTTAGTCTCAACTTCTAAGTTGGAAGTCCTGAAGTATAATTGTGCTGAGTAATTTGGGAGTGTGAACATCATCAACTACATCACCATTCAAGTTGTGCTAAGTATCACAACTCAAATATGTTTTCTCTTCACCTGGAAGCAATTCCAACATATAATCGTTGATCTTTTCAACAATTGTATTTTTAGGAGATAATATAACCCTATTTTGGAAATAACTTATGTCATTCATATTTTTTAAAAGTTTCGGATATGTGGTTTTGACAATGAATTTTTCTAGTTATACCCTATTTAATTCTAATTACATCCCAAAATGACCAAATTACCTTTAAGTCAAATTTAATTTTCAAATTCACCAAAAACCCTTTGCATCATTCTTCCTATTCCAAAACTCAGTTTAAATAGGTCATGTTAATTGAGTTTAAGTGTACATACTTAAAATCAATTTAAGTAGGTCATGTAAACTCAGTTTAAGTAGGTTGTGTAAATTATGTTAGGATAGGTCACGTAAACTGTAATTTGCATTAACCTCATCGACCTTGTTTAATGATTCCACATAATCTTATTTTAAGTAGGTACATGTAAACTCAGTTTACATGTACCTACTTAAATTGAATTTAAGTTAACCTCAACCTTTAAATGAATGTTCACTTAAATTTCACTAACGTTAACGTGTGGTGTGCACCATCAAATACACGTAGCTTGTAGAGTGCATAACATATCAGCACGTTGAACAACAAGAAAAAATAGAAACTGAACATCATTAAAAAAAAAAAAAGAAATTCACTTACATATATGCAATATGGATGAAAGACGTTTTGATTCACTCTTTAGTCTTTCATTGAGATTGAATAAATATCCATGATCATCTGTAGGTGAAAGAGGATGAAAGTTTAGAGTAACAATGAATTAGGGTTTTGATAAAATTTATATGAAAGGGTAATTTTGGTATTATTGTAAAATTTTAAGTAAAATTGTGTGTAACCAGAAATATACGGGATGTGACTAGAAAAATTCCTCAGCAATATATGGAAGAGGATCACCTGAGCTTGAAACGAGTAAATCAGATGGGATATCGAGTGCAATATCAACATCATTGCTTTCCCTAATTCTTCCATCACAATACCCAAAAACTATCAATAAAACAATTTTGTTTCTTCAACGTTTGAATTTGAAGCACCACTTAAAAGCATGATACTTTTAGTTAATGTTAGAACTTCACAAAGATTCCAAAGATACAAAGAATTCATGGTAGCATGCGCAACTTCTTGTCTAGTACTTTTGGGTATTATCGGTAAAATTTGTCTGGAATCTCCACCAAAACCACAACTTTTCCATTGAAAGGAATGTTCTAATTTTGTCTGTTAATCGACTAAAGAATATCTCTGAAAGTTTGATCAACTTCTTCGAAGCAATGTTTGTGTATCATTGGTGTTTCATCCCATATGATTAGTTTTGCCTTTAATATTAAAATTGTGTGCCAATGGAAATTTGGGAGATATGGAACATGTTGAACACTCGTCAACATTTACTAGAATACAAAACCTTGAATATGTGCCAAAGGAAATCAGGTATAAGTGATGCAGTGATACCACTTGATGCAACTGTTAAAACGACCACACCTATCTTAATGCAGCTGAAATGGCCCTCCAAATAAATAATTTTCCCGTGCCCCATAACCATAAAGGAAAAACACACCAAACTTGTTTTCATTAACTCTTGTCATGATTGTATCATATACTTTTTGTTGCTCTGAAATAATTGTTGACATCAATCGAACATGTTCATCAGTTAAAGGTTGTTTGTCCTCATTCAACTCATCATGTATCAATCTATTTTCAAAAGGCTTTGGCTTTGGCTATAGAGATTTTTATTTTTTTTGCAATCAATCACAGTCTATCAAGTATATGTTTAAATACGTAAACAAATGACATTATCGTGTTAAATTAAATTTCTATAAATTTGGAAATGTCAGCGACACAATTCTTTGGTGTTTTTAATGAGTCAAGATCCTCTTCATTTACAATTGTCTCCATTTCCTCCATTTGGAGAGATAAAGATACAAAAATTCTTAGAAAAAGTATACAGTAATTGATGATGGTGGGACCCATTTAATTAAAATATCCACTAACTCTTTTTTGTGTCTCTCTCTCCAAATTGTATCCTCCATTTATTTTGATATATTGAGAGGATCTTAGCTCGTTTTTTATACCAGTAAGCTTAATATGCATAGAGGTGTGTGTTCAAAAGGTATTAATTTAATGTGTGCTTCTAATATTTTAGAGATATATAATTCCAAATGAAATACCGAAGTTATATCTTTCAAATATCAGATGACTTTCTCAAAGTTAATGGGTGCTTCATTCAGCTGAATGACTTACCAAGTGTTTGCTTTTTGTTTTGTTGAACTCTTGAGACTTAATCTTGAGCCTTTATTACCCACATCTTGTGTTTAATTTGATCTCCTTTTGACTTCTTAAACAAAAATTACTTATCTTATTATGCGTTACTTGCAAGTTTCAACCCTTTCAACTAGCACAATTGATCCTGCCATAATCAATTTGATAGTATGCAATGATATCATTTAATCCATAAGGTCAACAACAATCATCCTATTTTTTAGCATATCTCCATAAGGTCAACATGCCATCACATTTGTGTTGTTTTATGAAACATGACTTTTAAACACCAGATGATGAAAGGTAGGCCCACTGCCGCTACCATATGAAACTTGTGTAGACTCCAAAAACAAACTCAAGATTTTCCTTGCTACTATGAAAACCTTTGGAAAATATGTTATAAACTAGTTTCTAGACAAATTCCAAAAGCTACTTTTCACAATTTTTGTCACTCAACACTCCATCCCTTGAATCAACTATCTCTCTTAGCAATTGTATAACCTTTTCCAGAAATGCATCATACATTCCTTTATAATTTGTTATTATTTTAGTTCTTTCTTGCGGTGTTATCAAATAGCAGCTATAGCATAGAAATTTTTTGAAAAAAAACAATATAGTTTGACCATGCACTATTAAACACAAAGTATTGTCAAATCGCGGTTATAGACGCAGTTGCATAACATATTGATTTTAGTTAACGACAAGAAATCATATTGTTAAAAAGCAGAGAATTAATCTCTGTAGTGTTATATCAAATATGTTGGGTACAATCGCACTTGCAAGAGAGACGCCACACTCTTACCCAAAACCTTAGGGCTATGGGTTTATGGGTCCTCTTACTTATAAGGTGTTCAACCTTTACTCTTTTATCCGATGTGAGACATATAACTCACACTTGTACACAACAACACTCCCCCTCAAGTGTGAGTCCATCTATTCAGCATGCTTCCCTTTCAAGCGGAAGCTTTTACTTGTTTGTATCGTCGTTGCTGGTTTCTCTGCAAACGGACCAATACTACTTGTACCGCCGTTGCTGCTTTCTACGCAAACGGACCGGCTGCCTTGGTCGAATCGGGCTCTGATACCACTGTTGGGGAGTCCGGGGAGCCCCGGGAGTGGCAATGGGCCAAACGTTCAGGACCATAAGAGACTTGAACACCACACTCTTACCCAAAACCTTAAGGCAATGGGTTCCCTCTCTTATATATCATTTGTTTTCTTTGTTCTAACCGCGATGTGGACGGTCCCCCTAACTCCCCTCAGTGACCAACAAAATAATCAACAACCAATAACATGAAAATTCAATTGCGGATGCAGACCACAATTTGAAACTATGATACAATCCATTGCTAAAATAATCAACAACCAATAATATACTAAGAAATACCAAAGACAACACACCCAATGCTAGAACTCTTCAGGCTCTTAAATTGAGTAGATTTTTTTTATGAAATAAAGAACCCTAAAAGCTCACCATTTATTATGATTGTTGACTTGTTGCCGCTCAACTCCATCTCTGAACCAACCCCCTAATGCAGCTCCGTAAAAAAATTATAAGAGTATATTCTAGTCGCTCAACTCCAAATCTGAATACATCTTCAACATCAACTCTGAATTAATCACCTTATACATCTCCGTTTTTCGGATATAAGAGTATAGTCTATAATCAAGACTATCCATTAGAAGGTTATGATCGAGAAAAGCACAACGAGGAAGATTAAGAGGAATAGTCTATACTACACTATTAGGATAAGATGGATAAATCAGTTTAATCAATTCAAGATGATTGAGTATAACACAAGCACTATATTGTAAGGGAAATGTCATGAAGAATCTAGAAAATAGTATCTAGAATATGAGAGCTTGAACGCAGAGAGAAGCCTAAATCTATATATGCAAAAAGCTTCTATTCTCACCCCTGCATGAAAAGAAACCACACATGTATTACAAAGTACTCATCTGATCACTGTTATAAGCAAAAAATCACTTTTAAAATTTCATTAAATAAATTATGGATATAATAAATTATTAAAAAGTGATTTTTTTTACTTATAATAGGCTAGAGACTTGATGGAGTATGCTTTTGGAGGAAAAACAATATTAATTTCTGAAAGAGCACTTCTTTTGCCGACATCGTATGCGAAAATTTAGGTATTACATGAGACTTGCATAAAAGCCGAGGAGAGCTAAAAAAATTTATTAAAAAAACCAAATTTAACGACAAAACTGTATAGAAATACGAAGTCAGTGTGACTTTTGTGTTCATTTATCATTTTTCTTTTTGAAATTATACTTTTGAATTGACTTTTGGGTTTAGAAAAAAAAAAAAACTCCCTTTATCAATACTTTAAATAAACAATTACAATCAACTTATTAGGAGTAAATTGCTACTTGCGAAAAAATTTAGAATTAGTTTGGAAGTCTTGAAGTTCAACATGCATATCATTAGCTACTTTTAGGTAGTTTTTTTTTTTTAAGGAAGCTACTTTTAGGTAGTTTTAATCTATTATAAATTTTTATTTTATTGTTTGAAAATGAAGTATGCATTACTTTTATATAATGTGTTGGAATAATATAATTATTTGCTATATAAAAACATAAAAGGAATGTTTGATTAGCAGAAACAACACCATAAACTCATGGTAACTTGAACTAGAAGTAATAATTAGTCTATTACATAGTCAAAGTGGCAATATAGTCCCTAGTAGCACATAGAACATAACAACTAGATATAAGAGACATAACAACTAGATATAAGAGACATGTTATTCATCATTCATCCTATTTATCTTATAGCATACAATGTTACATTAAACAATATTCTCTTTCATTTCCACCACCACTACTGAAGGGAAATCTTGTTTATTGCCATCATCACAACCATGTTCTTGCTCCTCAGTTGAACTAGTTTCTACTTTATTCTTAGCATTCTTGTATATGAGGTATAAGATCATTTGAGAGACACCAAATAGAAATCCTAACACATTTGGTAGCTGATTTAAAAGCAAAACACAAAAGAACAATTAATTAGTTTAATTTCTATCAAACATATAAAAGAAAAATTAATTATTAGGATGTGTATATTAAATATTTTATATACTCACCATAATGTAGTTATCCTTGTCAAAGAGACCATAGAAAAACCACATGGTGGCGCAAAGAGTAAGAAACAATGACAAAGAAAATGGCATGTACTCAACACTTCTTGTTCTTATCACCTTTCTCTGCAATTCATGTACAAATTTTAAATTAAATATCTTTTCATTCAATCAAAAACACACATCAATAAAAAAAAAAAAATTTGCTTCACTACTAGACAAAATTGGATTAGTCATGATGGTCAATATGTAGATTTCGTCCTTAAAAGTTAAATTAGTGACCGGTAATTAAAGACAAAAAAACATGAATTTTGTCTCCAACTTAGTTGTTAAGTGTTGAAGACATCAAAATGAGAGACCAGTTTTATATTTTATGTCTTTAATTTCTTTCATCAATTCAACTTTTCTATTAGTGCATGTAAAATTAAGATGAATATTCTCCACAATCAGAAGTGATTCTAAGGGTGTTACTCCATGTTCCTAAATAAAGGTCACAGTTGATCATTTTATACATACCAATGCATAATTTTGATCTATATAAGATGAATGGTAAGAATTAGAGAAAGTACCATTATGCTTAAAGGAGCAGCAAAGACTGCAATGTTAAAAATGGCGCAAATCAACCCAACAGCATGAACACGGAAGGAAGGCTTCACAACAAAGAAGGTGATTAACATGGTGAAGCCAAGACCTCCTAGGTCAGCAATAAGTATAAAAACCAAAGTGGATATCTGCAATTAATCAAAACATTTATTAATTTCCACAAGTTATATAATCTTACTAACTCGTGTTCTAGGTATATAACTCCAAAGAGATTAACACAGACATGGAAATCGAGCACAACACTCATGTTAATACATCAACTTCGATAATAATTTAAAAATTTGAAATTCTTAAATGTAACCACTAATATCATTGTTGTGTCGTGCCGAACACACTTTCAATATGAAATATCGGTGCTACATATTTAAGTTTTCAATAGGTAGTTTATAACACTCCTAAGGGCAATCACATGCACTCTAGAAGTCATAGAGAGAAATAAAAAATACTACTAAAAAAACCGAACTATAATCGCAAATTAGAGACGGAAAAAAATTCTTAAATATTACATATGTTAAAATTGGAAGTTTATTTTATTTTTTACGTCTATGTAATTCAACTTTTTTTCTTATTTTCTATGTAATTCAACTTTTTTTTCTTATAATGAATGTAGAGAGCAAAGAGTTAGAAAGAAATAAAGATGTTGTGATTATGGTAATTACGTACCTTAAGCTTTTTGGGAGCATATATGATGTACATGATTAGGTATGCAACTTCTATAACACATCCAATGCAATTGATTGTGATAATCAAAATGGCATTGGTCTTAAGGAAGCCATAATATAGCAATAACAATGCACTAAGAAGTGCAACTACATATGGAATCGATTGATACCCTTCAGAAGATTTTTTCTTGTAAATCGAATAGAATGTTGGCCTGCAAGAAAGAGAGAGTAACATAGAGTTTATTTTTATTACAAAAATATAAGAGATTTCTAGCATTTTAAGGTATAAGTAATATTCATATATAGAAAAATTATATATTGTTTAATTTGTTTGAGAGAGGACTTACAATGGTGCTAGGAACACCATGAAAGAGACAATGTTACCTAGACACAAAAAAGGAAACATAGAGAATCAGAAGCAGAAAACATGAAAACATGGACACCATGAATGAGATATATTAGTATATTACACTCATAATAATGTGATGAAAACCTTAATGTATTCACTAAAAATAAAAGAAAGAAAACGTTTATGAGATTGTACGAAAAACTTTTCAAAAGAATGTTTTTTTATATTCAACAATTTAGATAGTAATTTTATAGATTCAAAAAATAAAAGCTATTTTTCATGTGTTTACTATAGTTATAATTATTTTTTAAAGAGTTTCTCATTTGAAGTTGTTTCTATTTTATTTATTTTTAAAAATTCTCTATTTAAAAAAAAACTCTAACGAACAAACAAAAACTTCTAAATGTTTAACTAGACCATTTGGAATGAAAAATAGAAAGAAGAAAAAGTAACTAATTAAAGAGTGTCTCGGATATTCGTTAACATTTATCCTAATTAAATCATATAAAACATTTCTATAACATCAAAGTTGAAAATGGTGTAGTGAAAAGGTTAGAGTAAAAGTGGAACTAAAAATTTAATTTAACATACCTAGAAGACCAAAGATCAAAACCATCTCGTGATCAGAAAAGGAAAACATGTTTAGAGATAGAGAGGTGTTTCTTTGCTATGTCTTGGCGGAAGCTTTAAATTGACTTATGTGTGTGATATGAGTATATGAAAGTGTGTGCTTCAACCAAGCATGTTAGCTTCCATATATATAGTGGATGGATGATACTTTTTGGATTCCCCTAAAAAAAAAAACTTCTAAGATTGTCCACTAGGACCACAAAATGCACCATTTTTTCTCTCATAGAACTCCCTCTTTTTGGAGCACTAATAATTTATCATCCAAAAAGCTTACCAAACCTAACACCAAAAATCATTGAGTAGGTCACTTCTAACATTTCACCATCCAAATTGTGTCTAGCTTTTTCTCTTGTCAAACTTGTAAATCTCCTATTGATTTTAAGAGAAATAATGACATAATTATCAGCCAAATACTTTATGTTTTAGAATTAAAGAAACCTTAAATATGTTCACTAGAAAAAGAAAAAAGAAACCTTAAATATTGGAAAAGTTGGTGTTATAGCTTATGTAAATATGACACGACAAAGTTACAATTTTAAGAGATTCACATTGTTTAGAAATGTTATATGTAGTTATTATAAATTTTTAAAGGTTGTTACTTTTTATTAAATAAAAACTCATTTAACTATTGATTCTAAGACAAATTGTACCGGTACATGCTAAATCGACACATGTGCCATGTAAATTCAAATAAATTTGTATATCATAACAAAACACTTTCAAAAAGATTCACATTGTTTAGAAATCAAACTAAAAACGATAGTTTATAAACATTCACACTCTTAAATTCATTCATACCTCTTTCAACTAAAGAAAAAATTGTGAGTTCACATACATACTCAGAATAGATGGTATAAAAAGAAAAAACTATATATGCTGCATAGTTGAGTTTGGAACAAATTCTTTTTTAAGGGGTTTGTAACAATTTTTCTTTTAGTAAAGTACATTCACCTGATGAATAAGAAAAAAAATTGGTTCGAACGACGACTCATGCATACTGCAATGTTTCTACCAACTTAACTGTGTTCATATGGAGGAGTTTGGAGCAATATATTTTTTTTAGATCAAGTAGTCTAGTAGCAATAAAAATCATCTTTTTAAAGTGAATAAGTGGAACGTGTGGGGTTTGAACTCCAAACTTTGCATATAGTATACATTGTCCTTGTCAACTAACCTAAGCAATACAATGACGATTTTGAACAATTTCTTTTTTTTTTGGTCTAGTAGTCTAGTGGCTAGAGCTCACACAGTTTAATTGTGGAGAAGTGGAGTGTCCGAGGTTCAAACTCCAGCCCCTACATATAATATGCAATATCCCTACCAATTGAGTTAAGCTCAAAGGATTGAACAATTTCTAAAGAGGGTGTAAATGAACATTATCTTATCATAAGGTAAAGGACAATAAAATAATGACGCAATATGGACCGCATCCACTTTGTACAAGACGTTGGATTTGAAGCAAGTGTTCATGCATATAGCAAGAGAAATAATGTGCTTTTTAAAATGCACCAACTTTTTCCTTCTTGTTTAAAGTTTTATTTGCTCATGATTAAAAACAAAAACTTCTCGTGTGGATAAAAATATAAAAATCTCACCCGAAAATTATAGTTTTGACAAAAATTATTTTTATTTCGAAATAAAACACACAAAAGGTAAAGGAGACAAGTCACTAATAGAAAAATGTTAAATTAACATTCAAAGTTAGAAACTAAAGAATAAAATTGATCTTCAATTGTGACTTCTTTATTCCCTCAAATTTTATTTTTATTTTGAATTTTTAAGAGACAATTAACGACAAATTTTAGTTTTTTACGTTTAAAATTTGTCCTTAATAAAACTTTTTTAATCGTATAAGAAATACAATAGAGATATACACAAGAAACTTTTAGACCCGTGCTTAATTAAAAGTGTAGATCATCACTTTATATTCTGAAAGTTTATTTTTTTTCGTGAGTGATTACATAATGAAATGTAAATTTCCTTATCTTAAAATCTCTTTTAATTTCGATGTGATGCCAAACGGAAGTGAATATTTCTCAATGAAAAGAAATAGGCAAAATGGCACTATGTAGTGAAAATAGTCATGGTTATGCTTGCAAGTACTGACTAGGATATCTTGTCCAAAAAGAAAGTATTAGCTTAGAGATTATGCTATACACTTGTTGCTAATATTATTTGTTGAGCAAATTTCTTTGGCGTTTTCAACTTTTCATAATAATAAATATAAAACAAATCTTTTGTGTCTATTAAAAATGATGATATTTTTGTACCAAATTAAAAATGATAATATTATTAAAACTATTTTGTGAGAACTTTTGAAATAACTTTCTTCTTTCCAATTTTTTTTGGGACAAAAATAACATAATTAAAAAGATATTAAATACATGATGAGAGTATGAGAGAGAGAAAGAAATTTGTTTCAAAATGATTGTACAAATATCATTACTTATTTTTTAATATTTGTAAAGTGATGTGACTAAATGTTGAGCAAGAAAGTGATTTCGATTTAGGACTATATGACATTATTACTTTTTTAAGGCAAAATGACATAATTACTTGATTTTTAGAGATCTTGAGTTGAAATGAAATTGTTTAATAGACGAAGAAAAATTTACCTTGAAAAGAAAGTTGAAGAAATATAACCAAATCATTGTCTTTTAATAAGCAAAAATTTATTAAGAGACTACAAGGGGGTACATGGCCATTACAACTTACAAGTAGGCATTAGTACAAGCTCTCAAGGGACCCTATTTAGCAAGAACACCAATCGATATTTTAAAGTTAGATGTTTTCGTAACCTTTACTATAACTTTAGTCCAAACTCATAATTTTCTCCTAAAATTGTGATTTTTGGCTCTACTAGTGGTACTTTCTCTTCAAATTAATTGTCAATAGAATCATTTCAACGGCAAAAAATCTAAGTTGAGACCGACATTATCACAAATGTGATAATTGAGCGATGATTTTAAAATGGAGAGATTATTTCTTTGGGGGTGGGGGTGTACCCAAATAGAAGATATTTATTGAAAATTAAAGAAATAAATTTGCATAATTTTTAATACGTAATTTTTACTTTTGACATATTAACATGTGCTCTAAGGTAGGAAACATGTTAACATTTTTCTATAATCAAATATTGACTTAACTTGTTAACCTCGTTTACAGAGTAAATAGGCAAAAACAATGAAATAGTAAATTCTTGCAAATACCACCCTCAAATTCGAGATAAGTAAAAAATTCTATGAAATTATTAAATGTTGGTCAATTTGTCCCCTTCGTTTTTTTTTGTTAGTCCACATGATGTCACCGTTGATTATCTACTCGACACCGGCATGTGGTCTGACTAGTAATGTCACGTCATTGGAGCATTTTTCTTTTCTTTTTTAAATTTTTTTTTAACATTATATCGGTTTGAGTGTCTGTTGATTTTGGTAGCAGCCGACGTTTATGGCTGTGGGTTTGAGTGTCAATGTCGAAGTCTGATTGGTGTTCTCATGTTACTTTGGTAATTCTAACCCAGATCTATTGAGATCTGCAGGATTCAAAGATTATGGGTTTGCTTCCACCGTGTCGAAGTAATCGGGAATGGTCTTAAATTCGTCTCAATCCTTTGTTATTGAACTCGAACATATAAGTTACTTCTTTTGAAGCCAGTTCTAGTGTGTTGTGGATTGTGTCACGACGTCGTGTTGTAATGGATATGTTTCAGATGGTATGGCTCGAAATAGCGATTATAGCTTGAAGTTGTTTTGCAGGGAGTTGATGGATCTTGGATCACTTATGTATTGGCAGACGATTTATAAGCGAAATTAGATTCACGATTCACTATGTTTGACTTGGACTGTGGGGCTCCAAGAATCGTTTAACTTGCTGTCATTTGTTGCATGGAGTTGATGGTACATGAACCCACTTCTGTGATGACGGACGATCCAATCAACGTACCGAAGATCTTTGATTAGTTTTCGAATTAATTAGAGGTTGATGCACTTGTGTTATTCTTTTTTTTTTGTATTATCCGTTTGGGGTCGACCTACAATTTTATTGGGTTAGGTTTATGTCCCCTAATTTTTTTTAATGCATTTCCCCCTTTTTTTTAATAATATATATGATCACAGATTATTAGAGTTTAGTAGGACATCTATTCCTTTTAATATTATTGTGCTCTTAATTTAGAAAAAAAAAATGTGATAGATATTTGATAGTTAAGGAAAAAGAAAAATAATAGTATGACAAAGGTTTGTGCGATAAGTTATATATATTTTTAAAAAAATTAATAGATTTTGCATCAATATTAGTGAGTAAATGGTCATAATTAATGAAAAGTATGAGTTAAGGAAAAGAGAAAATAGTATAGTTCAAAGGTTTCTACGATAAAAAAAGTTTGATTAAAAAATAACATTTCAAATAGTTGCTCAAATATAGTTGAGTTTGAAATAAATAAAATTTTCTTTTCCTTTTGCTTCGTAACCAAAAAATAAAAAACCTGAAGTAAACTCGTCGACTTATCTGATCATTGTATTTTTTTTTTCTCAAATAGCCTAGTGGTTACAGCTCACACATTTTAAATGTGGAGAAGTGGGGTGTCCGGGGTTCGAACTCTGACCTCTGCATATTCTAATCTGATTTGAATAAATGTGCACATATCGTCAAGTAGCCTAATTCCAACGTTGTTTTTATTTTATAATAAGCAAATATTAAACTAAAAAGGATGTTACACATCGTCATTCATCTGTCGTACCATAATAAATAAATTGCACATCATATTCAACAACAGAAAATACTTTAAATAAATAAAACTTCATAAATTAAACGTATTGAATCCATCACCTACATTTGTTGAACAACGACAAAAAAAAAATTATGGTTCCTTAACGAAATATAATGAAGACATTCAACGTTTAACCTCATTCCTAGTGTTACAGATCAGAGCACGTATTTATTCGACTACTTAATAATATAGATAAATAGCTACGAAGGTATATTCCCGTCGCCACCTTCTAAGCGTCTCGCAAAGCTAAATCTCCTCTTCTTGTGTATTTGTACCCCAATAATACAGACACCAAAACACACAAACAACCGCAAAGGCGTGAGAATTCACATCATAACATATATTGGGATACATGAGAAAAAGATTATATCATCATCAGTCATCATTCATAAATTTTACATTGTTCACATAATAGAGTCATAAAATACATACATCATAATGCACACACCTTTAACATTCACATTAATTCACATTATTAGCACATATCATGGTTCTTCCTATTCATGAACAATATGCAACATACTTCATTCCTAGACCTACATGAATGTCGATACCGGATCCTATCGTCATAATAATGTAAGTCAGAGGTGTGTTACTGAACATACATTCGTCATTCGTCATTATGCAGTATGATATGATGCATGAAGACTCACCAAACATCATACAGAAAGCACTTAAATAATACATTGTCTTTACATCATAGTCTTTCGTCCTTTTTGCTTGTTATTAGGAAACAAGTACGTCATTCGTCATTTTTTATCATTGTTCTTATAACAAATCAAAACTCCATTTTACATCATAATCTTACGTCATTAGCACCTTGTCATTAATTGATATCATTTATTCCTCTATTCCTATATAACTCATTTTACACCATCACCTTACATCATTAACATCCCATCTTACTCATGTTCATACTCTTTATTTTAACTTATGATACTGTACTCATTCCTCATCCTAAGGTTCTTCTACTATCTCCTTTTTTGGTCTAAGGTCTATTCATAACGATCCCCTTAACTCCCCTTATTCATCCTTTTACGATTCTAACTCTAGTCTCACTAGTAAATTGAGTTAATCGCCTTTTATTATGCCTAAGTACATTTCCTAATCTTTGTTTATTATTTTAGGATCATTACAGTCTCTTCTCAATCTAACGGATCTCTTAAACTTCATATAATTTTCAAAGTGGTTTTGGAATCCATTGAAATGGTTGTGCTGAATATCTCATGAAAAACAAAGCGTGGTCAGGTACAGTGTTTTAATCATAACTCAAGTTGTAGATGTCTAAAAGAGGTCAAACCAAATTCAATTGAAATCAGACATCAATATCTACAACTTTGATGAAGACACCTAAGCTTGATTCGAAACAGAAAGGGGTGAAAAAGTTGGTTTTTCCTAAGCCTGGGAAGAGTGCACGATCATGTTGACCTATGTGTAGTATTTTGATCATAACTCAAGTTGTAGACGTCTGAATAAGGTAAACCCAGAGCCATTGGAAAGTTAACATCCATACCTACAACTTTCAGGAAGACACCTAAGCTTAATTCGGAGCAGAATGTGGTCAAAAAAGTGGTTTTTATAAGCCTAGACAGGGTGCACGACCGTGCTGGCTGGAGGCACGACCGTGATGACTAGAGGCACGACCATGCCCCCTCCAAAACACACAAAACCTCATATAATGTCGTGAGGTGTGCACGGACCGTGCTCTCAAGTAGCACGAACGTGTGCAGGTATCAGGTAACAGAAATCGCAGATTTTCTGCGATTTCACCTTAGGGAACCTTTACGAAACCCCGTTTTTGACCCTCAATTCACCAAACACGACCCTCATACTCACCCCATGATTACCCTATCATTAAAACACTAATTTTTCGTTAACCTACCAGATTATCCACTCTTTTTAAGATTAAAAAATTCAATTCAAAAACCTAAAATTGTTTCCCTCAATTCTGATCTTTCAACTTCATCTTTTAATTCATTCATCTTCATTTTCTTATCAAAACTCACATCATAACAGCAACAACATCTTAAAATTTAAGACAAGTCTCCCTTCATAGATTAAGTTATCCTAAAGTGAAAGGAATCTCCCTCTTACCTCGAATCTCTGAAGTCTCGACTTTTTTGCTCTCTTCTCTTGAATTAGGGTTTTCTCCTCTTCTTCTCTTGTTTCAACATTTCAGCAAAAGTGACAGCTTTGAATGTTAATTCTCTTTTTATACTTGGGTTAGCCTCTTACTATTATTATTTATATTCTACTTTTTATTATTTTTACTTCTCCCTCCCCCACTTAATTATTTCCTTCCATCCCACACCTCCCCATTTCCTACATTATTCTATTTATTTGTTTTCTTCCTCATCTTATTAATCTCCTGGTACGTCATTAGTCATCATAATTTATTTCTTCATAGCTAACATAATTTTTAAGCACTATAACAATACTAAACATCATAACATCAATATAATCTTAAAATCAAGAATTGCTCTAACCTCGGGGTGTTACAAGCCGCATCCCAACTATAGACAGATTTCTTAGAAGAGAAGTTATCAATAACAATGACCGTTTTTGCACAAAAGTGTGTGACACGAATGAAGATAAGGATCATTTATTTGTCAGATGTGATTTTTTTGGCAGGTTATGGTCTTTGTGGCAAATTGGTTAGGTTATGAAATAGTAGGTCACAATTTTCTTTATGAACATTTTAGGCATTTTGGTGATTCTGGTGGTTTTTCAAAAAGGGATTGACTTTCATTGTTACATTTGGTCATATTTTTCAACATAAGGAGGAAAATTTACAAACTTTATGTGAGAAGATTAAGTTTCAGTCTTATTGGTGGTTGAAATCAAAATATGTTACATTTGATTTCAATTATCATTATTGGAGGCTTCGTCCCCCCAACAATGCTTGTTGTTCTCTTAATTGATTTTCTATTGCTATTTCATGTTGAGTTTTTCTTTCACGTACAAATTTGCACATGTTAAAAAATTTAAAATGTTAAGTTTATCTTGAAACTTGTGCATTTTATATTAAATATATAACTTTTTAATAAATAATTGAGGTTTTTTAATAAAAAAATTATTACTTTTAGTTACCTTAACGTGTGCAATATTGCACATGCTAGATAAATCCTTTTATATTTTATAAGAAATTTATATTAATTTTTTTGAACTCTTTGTAATCTTTTTTAACACGGTTTGTGTTGAAAAGATTATCGTTAATGATATTCTATATTGTCTTGTTAAAAAAAGTTATTACACAAATTCGATAAATTTTATATATCTACGCGAACAACCAGTTTTTAGGCTTATCGAGTTATAAGATGCAAACAAAAGCAAATATAGAAGTCTCTTAAATCTTTGTCTTCTCATTTCACATGAAAAATAGTCATATCTACATTAATATCAATAAAAGAAAATAAGAAAGAAAACTATAAAATTAGATTAACAAACATTATATCAATATAAAAAAACTTAAATATTTGACCAATCTATATTAAGACATGAATAGTTAAGACATGTCTCTATCATACCTCAAAAAACAATAAATAGTTAAGACATGAATTATAAACTATTTGAAAGAGTATATGTAACATATCCTATCCTAGAATAAAAATAACAACAATATATCAACTGGACTTTTATGTTCTAATTTTAAAAAGGAACTAACATGATGGGCAACATCATCTGCTCCTTTAATCATTGTATGTCTCTAGTAGACCAAAATGCAAATAAGTTAAATGAAAGAACAATAGTTATTAAAAAAAGTATTTATTTATATAAATATTTTTTCAATTGAGAGTCTTCAAAATTATGATTTCGCCCAAGAGCACTTAGATGAGATGACACATGTTCCTTTTAGTTTAACCAAGGTATTGAGTTTGAATCCAGTCTTGGGCGTGCTACAACGTTAAAACTCTTAGAGAGTTTGTCACCCATTTGGGTCCCACGAGCCTCAAGGAATTAGTCTCTGCAGTTGCAAACACAAAGGATAATTGGTTTACACAAAAAAAAATTGTAATTTCAAAGATTGGTAGACATATATAGATAAAATATAGACAATTTTTTGTAAGTATATTTAAAAATTCATGCTAACAAATACCAACTTCCCTAAGGGTATTTGTTAAAGATTTCAAAAAGGAAAAAATTGCTACAATATATATTGAAAAAATTGTTTTTTAATATTTTATTTTGTTGAATACACAATTTTTAAAGAGGAGTGTTATTTGAACAACCATTTTATGAAACAACTTGTGGGACAACCAAAATATAGAAGAAAAAAAATGTAGGTATTAGTAGAGAGGGAACATAATATTAGTATGAGAGAGAAAATTGTTATAAAAGTTATTGCAAAATGATTCTTCAAATATCATTTCTCATTTTTAAAATAAAGTTTTTACTTTGAGTTTCTTAACAAGTGTCATTAATTAAAATTGCATTTCCTATATTTAAATTACGAGAAAGATATTTTGTATAAAACAAATGTTAACTTGGGCCCTCAAAGGCACATGTTAAAGAAATCATTATAAAAATATATATTTTAAAAGCTGTGCATTTGACTTTTTAAAAGTTAAAATATTATGTTTACCAATACAAAGTTTTTTTTTTTTTTGGTTTTTTAACATGTGTTCTTAGAGCGCAAGTTAGCATAACCCTTTATATAAAGGCTAAAACATATCGTTCAATCGAAATTAAAGTTACTCAAAGAAAATGTCAAAACAAAAAAATGGCATTGCTTGAATGTACATGGAACCTTGCACAGGCCAACCCCATACGTGGCACCCATAGAGTTGCTAAGATTCTTAAAAAATGTCAATTTTATATATTATCCGACCAATTACACAACTCTTCCTACTTTTGTTCAATTGCATTTGTTTGTCTGGTAAACGTGGAAGAATGAGTGAGAATCATCACACCAATCATGAATCACCAATCACCAATCTAGGATAAAAAGATGTACACATATTCCGTTTAGTACCATTTGATGAATCTTGACGTGACAAACCATGCACGAGTCTTGATATGAGACTTATCATGCTACCAAAATTAACATGCCAACACCACCAATCTAGCCAATATGTGTACGTGTCTTTAAGTGTGCACTTGACACATTCAAATGGTCGGAATTCATTCATGATTGATCATAGCCATGGGCACACTTATCAAGGTAGAAGACAAAAAGCTAACAAAGATTTGTTCTGTTCAATTGATGAATTGAATATGGATCTCTTTTGGACTTAGGTCAAGCCCGATCCACCAAGAAAACGGGTATCATTATTGATCTACTAGGGACCATGATATGGAGAAATTACTCTTCTACCACCAAGTTTTACTCACTTCCAACTGAACTTCCGAAATACATTTCACGTGACTTAAGTTACATTCGTTACATTGGTACATCCCACACGAGTTAACTCACGTAGGTTATAACCTCTAGCATGAGTTAAACTCATGTAGGTTATAACCCCATTGTGAGTTTACTCATGTAGGTTATACTTCAGCTTATCGAACATGGGTTAATTCACGTGGAGCAATTTTCTGATATGGATACGTCCTCGAGGCAGACTCGAGTAAATTCGAAGATACAATCAGGACCATGTGATGATCATCACATCAGGATTTTCCATAGTTGTCTCATAAGACAATTGTCTAATTATGAATTCTATTAAAAAAACATCTCAATTATCTTTCTATAAATGCTAACTTATGATGCATAGGTTTCAGTGCGCATTCTTTAAATCCTAAAACCTTTCACTCACGATCATTCACTGACTTGGTTGTGAGAGTACTTGCCCTAATGTGGTGTACTTGTCGTCATCAGCCACTGCCCACTCATTTGTCTCTCAAGTTGTTGATCAAAGGATACTTCAAATCAGGACCCAACTTATATCACATATGAGTTCAACATTGCGTTATCGATGTAGAGTTGATGAATAAAATATAAATACATTGATACCTGTTTTTTTTTAAACAAGTGAATAAACAATTTGATACTAAAAATTGTAAGTATTAGTAAAATGTTCTTCGACTTTTGCAAAATAACAAACACAATCTTGAAATAATAAAATGTAAGTTAAAATGGTCTTTCAATTGATTTTTATGAATAAAAGTTATGATGTGGCACATTAACGGAACATGTGAGCCCATACATTATATAACGCCAACATATTAAAAAATATCTTGCTTATGAATTTTAAGTATCTCCATGACTAATTTGATAGTAATTAATCATGACATAATTGTAATTTTAGACAAAAAATCATAAGTTATCCTAAATTTAATAGAGAAATTTGAGTAACATTTTACAGTTATATGAATGTATTTGTCAGTTCTTGAAAATTCTACTTTCATTGTGGTGCGTCCCAGCCACCTAATTGCAACACTTGGGTTGTCTTCACTGCAACCTCCAACATCTTCATTATGTTAGGTGTGAAGGCGTGAATTTAGTCCCACATTGTTTAGAGATATAGCTTATGTGGTGCATATAAGGCTTGAGTAAACTTCTTCTAACCGGCTTTGTAATTTGAGTTAGACCCAAATTCTACAAATAGTTCACAAAAACAAGAGACTATCGCTTTGGTGTGCTAGGGTATTGAACTAAGACACTAGGATTGAAGAGTAGATTTTCAACCGAGTTAAAATTATCGGCAAAATAAGAGACCATCTTAATCAATGGTATAACTTTAAAGAACTATAATCCTCTACAACTGCATTAAGGTGCTATAATTGTAGTAATTGTTATATTTTGAGAAAGAACCAATTCTAATAGTTTTCTCTTAAAACCTAGCTAGCTGTCTTTACAACTGTAGTACCATACTCCAACCGTAGAGGATCCAAACACCAATTCACCCAACCTTATCTTTTATCTACAAAAACAGAAAAGGATAATATCCGTTGGTAGTTAATAGTTAATGGAGTGACCTTAACTCTACGGCTTTAAGAAATGTTTGGTTGTTTTTAGCACAACATAGGATGCACGTGTGCACGTGTACGTTCACCATTTCATTACTTATCTTCTACAAGACCTTTTTCTTACTTGCTTTTGAACAATTTTCTTAATTCATATATAAGAAAAAACAAAGGCATCAATAATGTATATATGTATATCGTGACAGAAAATTAAAGTAGTGACATGAGATAATGTGTGATTGTTTTTTGGGGGAGGGGGAGTGTTATGCAATTTCAGTGATAAGGTTATAGAAAGAAAAAAAAAACATAAATGATTCAAGAATTTTTTTAAAAAACCTACTTTACAACATAATGAAATGTTTAATTTTAGAAGAACTTGCTATATTTGGATTAACTTTCTGGTTAGTCTTGTTCAAAAAAAACTTTCTGGTTAGTACTGTTTTTTTCTTAAAGAAATGCAAGTCGTATAAACACAAATAGTGTGATATAATTTGCCAACTAAATTGGAAACTTTCATGATTTTTTTATAAAAATTTATGTTAGTCATCAACCAGTACTTTGTGTTGGTTAATATAAGTGATTGTAATTCGTATGCATGTAGAATCTGGTGCACAATACAAATTCAATTCCTTATTTAGCGATCAATTTAGTGACGATTGTTAAATTAATCTCTAAATTGATTGCTAAATGAATTTTTGACTAATTTAATATGTTGAAATATAAGTTTCCACCCACACTCTCCTCTACATTTGGTGTATGTGAGTTTCGTTGTAAGACTATTTAAAATAAACAGAAAAGTGTTTAGAGATGGAACTAGTTGTGGAGAAGGGAATTTTTCTTATTAAAAAGAAAAATTATGGTTAGATTTGTAGAATATGTTGTCTTCGTTTGTATTTCAATAGAAAATGACCATTGGCGTTGGATGTATATGATAAATCTAAAGTATATGTAGTGAAATTAGCATATGAATGTTTTATTTCACAAATGCACTCGTGTGTGGAGAACATTAGATCTATATATGATACATATATGATATTTTCTCTCATTAGATTTAACTGTCCCCATAACTGCTATTTTGTACAGCTATAGGCGATTCAAGTTCGAGTGCCCTCATTGGAGTGATTAATTTCATGTTTGAAGATAAAATATTAAACTTTTGCGCAAATTTGGGTATTCTATAAGAAAATGATATTTGTACAAATATTCTACGACAACTTTCCCTTTCATACTTACATTATGTTTTTACCTTTTCTTGTTTTTTCTTCTGTTATTCTAGTTTTTGTGTTAATACATACTCCCTCCGTTTCAAAATGAATGTCGTTAAGGTTTTTACACACACATATTAAGAAATGCATTAATTAAAAGAAATATATATGTTAAAACAACATATATATATTGGAAGTAATGTATAGTATTAATTGAAGGGTACAATTGAAAAGAAAAAGTTATTATTGCATTGAAAACTTAAAGTGACATTCATTTTGAAATAATTTTTTTTTTGCTAAAACAACAATCATTTTGAAACGGAAGGAGTACTTTTCTTAGTAAATTTATGGTTGTCGAAAAAATTGTCACACAAATGGTTGTTCAAATAACACACATCTTCCATAAGTGTTGGTAACATTTTCATGAAGTTTTGACTAATTTCGACTATGTTTTATAAATTTTGAGGAAGATGAGTAGCGAACTCACTTGTTATACTTAATCTTAGTAATCTAACTTAAGTTTGTCTTTAATTACATACTTCTCTTCCAATGTTCTTTTGTTGTTAAATTGGAGTTAGATTATTTTTTATCTACAGATAATTTGGACATATCTTATGACAAAAGTGCTGCTGTAAGCATTTGGGAGCTAATTAATATTCTCTCCGGAATGAAATATAAGTAAAAATGATAGTTGAAAAAGTCAATGTACGTGGTTAAAAATTTAATCTATATACATCAACTTTTCATCTACTCTTTTTGATTATATTTCATTCCAATGGAGTAGCTTATGAAATATCCACAAGTTACTCTCAACTTCTTACAGTAAACTGCTAAAGATAACTTATAAAAATAGCTTACAACTTATATGAAAAGATATCAAACATATTTTCTCTTGTTTCCTACATTAGAAATTAATCTAATATCAATCATTTACCATTACAATTTTCATGAGTTTATTCTGTTTCTTTTACTGTCAAATCTATTTAGAGCAACATCAAAACAGGGTGAGGACCTTGACATGATTCAAGAATCATGATTTTTGTCCACAACTTGCTGGTGTTATGTTTTATGTCAATCAGAATAGATCAACATTCTTCAGAATAGAAATAGGATAGTAACTTCCAAATCATGAAAGTGACTTTGGTGGCGATTGAGTGATATTTCTAGTGTATGGAATGCATTGCGTAGCAGCAGATATATCAATGTGTTCAATCATTGAGCTATATAAACAAAACAAAAACAAAAAAATAGCATATCATATTGTACCAGATTGTCATCCCTTAACATCGAAGACATATTTACATGTAAGTTAAGATCACAAGTCAAGAGAGTAATCTTAACACAAGTTTTGGAGCACAAAAAGTTACAAGTGATAAACAAGATCCAAAAAGCTGATAGAAATTATAATCCTATCATATCATAGCATACCATATATACTAACTGTATCATCTTGCGGAGCGCAACAGATACAATCAAGAATGAGATCCTTCTTGATGTTAGAATTGTCCGGTCACCACCTTGGATGACGAATAGTTAAACCAGCAACCTTTGCAGACATGTAGTTTCAACAAACAAACATCGTCTTCATCATTATCTTCACAGAAATTCTCGGAGAAAACATTCAATGCATAAAAAATGAGACATGTTTTTCTTCCCATATTTCATTTTCAATTCAATTACAGTTGCATTCTCCAAGTATGGACCCTCATTACTCCTCTTCCCCATTCCAGAACCTTATACAAAAACCTCCTCACCAACATCATTATCAACGGACTTTGACTTTGATTTGTTCCCTTAAATTCAATCAAGGGTTTCCCAAACCAGGCTCTATACAAAAGCTTAAAATATTGTATTTCTTGAAACGGAACAAATGGAATGTACGATACTTCTACATGAGGACAGCCGAGTCAATCCCAAAATTTAGCGCATGGTATCCCGGAGGATGAGCTTATTGCTGCCATTGCATTTAGCAACAACCAATGACTATTCTAATCTAATAAAATATTTTAACAAGGTCATTCTATGATTACTTAGTTTTCAAGTATATTGTCAAGTATGATCCTTGATTTTGCTAACTAATTATTATATTAACTGTGATTTTATGTTGTAGATTCTGTCAGTATAGGATGTGTGGTTTTTAAGTTCACTGTCTTTATTTGAAAACCAAAACTCTGTTAATCAAGTTGGGACTGTTTTCTGAAATATTAGTTTTGCATTCCGAAATGCCGTCTTTTTATTTGTGGTTTCAAAGAGTATAGCAGCAAAACTCATACACACTAACTACAGAGAATTGGGGAATTGTGGCTTCAAATCCACGTCCCATCATATCAAACGTCTCTGCTCTGTAGTCTTTTTTACCATTTGAATTGGGAAATGTCATTTATTTATGTTTATATGTTGTTATTTATTAACTAGACACTCTTCCAATTAGTAGCTCTTTTTAACATTTGTTATTTATTTATTTTTCTTGTGATAGTGGTGTATATGGACATTTTACCACAGTAAAAGGTACTATACTATCTATTTTAAGTATGTTTTGGCTCAGTATATGTAATTCACATGCTCAAGCTTTGTATAGGGTTAAGAGGGTGGGTTATGCCATTAAGATGCTGAGTTGTAAAATGGTGTATATTGGAACAGCCACAAACAAGGCTCATTTGTGTAATTATGTAAACTCAGAATTCTCATATCATTATTGCAAAAAAGTCAGAAACCTCTGAGCAAAAGTTTCATTAATATAAAGTGATATACATACATCAAGATTCCCCACAAAGGCATACAACTTCTCTCAAACTATTTTCCCTTTCCATCTCAACTGAGAGATTATACAGAGAGCAAAAAATAATAAGTACAGGTTAAAGACATGACATATCAACACTATTTGGAAGTCCACGCTTGTTATGAGAAGCAGCTTCAGCAAAAGAGTGCATGAAATAAGCTCCACTCTTGCTGTTGTGTATGCTGTATTTCTGTCCACTTATTAGTGTTAGAAAGAAAACCCGCCATATACATATGTATCACCGCCTATGTAGGAAACAAGGTGAATATAATACACATTGTGGCCTATGGTGGATGGCACAGTGTCCACCATGTCATGGCCCCAAGCAGCAATTTGACTTGACAACATTGTCAGTTTGTGACTGCCACTTATATCGAAAGATAAATGGTAAATCAAATAAACTATCAAATTTTGAGATAAACTATGCCATTTTAAGATTTCTAAATTTCTAAAATTTCAAAGGGGAGAGGTAAATGTAAGTTACCTGAGAAGTTACACAATTTTTTTCCTTCATCACCTCAAAATGTTGATCTCTAAGCTAATGCAATATTCAAGATGAAGATCCCACAAATACTTCTTTAAACACAAGATCCTATTGTTCACAGTTCAGGTCAGCCAGCATTAGAAAGCAAGTTGACTTTTTCCTGGTCTGAACCCCTCCTTTCCAAAAGCAACCTTGGACTCTGACTAATCTGTAGTTAAGCTTTGTAGGATCAACAAGGAGGCCGAAGCTCTCTTAGTACTTTTTATTCCCGTTATTTTGTGATTTTGATTTCCAAACGATTTTCTTTGTGTATCCTTGCAGACAAATCAGAAACAAGAGCATAATTATTGGTTTCATAGCATGCAGTCATAAATGCTGCTAATATTACACGATTAACATGAAGGTCGATGTCTAGTAACTTATTAAAGAACAGTGCAGCCATGCCTACTTTCTTCTCACTACAAAGCTTCCTGACCAGGGTGGTAGCCGTCCGGATCCAGAGTTTCCTTTCCAGCCTTTCTAGAATAACCATAGCAGATAAACAATCATCTACCTTACAATATTCATAAGCCAATGTTATCCTAGTAACTTCACATGGGACAAGTCCCTTTTCTATCATAGAGTCATACAAACCCCGAGCCTCGTCGAGCTTGGATTGTTTGCAAAGCCCGCTTATAATAGCGCCATACGTAATAGAATCTGGGGCACAACCATGATCACTCAACCTATGGAAAAACTTCATAGCCAAGGTCAAATTTCCTTCTCTACAATAACCACATATCATAGATGTATAAGTTCTGTTTGTAGGAATAATTCCGATTCTCACAGCTTCCTCAAAAAACATCTCACTTTCTTTCATTCTATTTTCCCGACAGAAGACTGCAATCAATGTGGTGTATGAATGAATATCAGGTTGAATACCACTTTTTACCATCTTATTGAATAACACCAATGCTTGCCTGATATTTGCCTGTTTACAATGTTCAGACATTAGAATATTATAGGTGAATTTATCAGGTTGCAGACCATTCTGAAAGCCATCCTCAAGCATTTTGTAAGCCTCTTGTACCCTTCCCCTTTTACAAAGGCCATTAACAATGGCATTATATGTACATACATTAGGACTAAAACCTTCACTACTCATTAGATTCATCAAATCATATGCTCTTTCAAAATTTCCTGCTTTGCAATGCCCATCAATGAGAGTTGTGTAAGTGTTGGTGTTCGGTACTAATCCCTGCTCTTTCATTCGACTGAGTAGCATCTCTGCTCGGTTTAGTTTGTCCTCTCTACAATACCCACCTATCATGGCAGTATACGTAAGCACATTTGGCTTGTGATTTTCGCTTCGAACAAGCTTAAGAAACAACCTAAATGCTTTCTCAGTCCATCCTTTCTTGCAAAGACCATCAATTAATGATGTATGAGTATAGACATTAGGTTTCCAACCTTTACCAACCATCTCCTCCAACATTTCAAATGCTTGCTTTATACTACCCCTTTTGCACAAACCTTCAATCATACACGTGAAATTAATCAAATTAGGCTCCAAACCCATATCAACTAGCCTACGAAAATACCATAATGCTCTGGTTGCATAACCCTTTTCACAGAATCTGCTAATTATTAACGTAAATGTTGCATTATCAACCACAAAACCCCTCTCAAGCATGGCACTCAACCACCTATCCGCCTCCAAAACATTGCCAATCTTACAATACATAACAACCATCACCCTATAGCTAACAGAATCTGGTTGAACCCCTCTCACGCACATTTCCTCAAACAACAACTCTGCATATTCAACCAAACCCATTTCACTCGTCACCTTGATAATCCAATTCAACGTCCTAGTATTCGGAACCAAACCCTGATTATGCATTTCAATAACCATCTCCACAGCCTCTTTCAACCTCCCAACCTCAGCAAAACTCTCCACCATACACCTCATAACTTCACAAGCTTTCTCCGAATTTCTATTCCCAATCAACGACGTCGCACACACAATGTACAGTCTCATAAAATGTCGAAACTTCGGATACCCAATAGCCCAATGGAAGAAACTAAGTGCCACCATTGAACCAGCATCACTTGCAAGTGAAGCAACAACAGAAACAGCTTGTTCATGGGTTAAAAAATCAACCTCAATCCCAAAATGGAGTCTTTGAGATGAAACTCTCGTGTGGGCATGTTGATTGTAAGATTCACACACCAATGAACATACCCTTTGGACCATAGATTGAGATATGGGTTGTAATTGCGTTGAAGAAGAACAATAACGTAGTGATTTTCTATTAAACGTGAAAATTGAGGTGAATCTACGTGAAAAGCCATGATTTTTGAGAATCACAAAGCACAACATGAAAAATGTGCAAAGTGTGGAAAATGATTTAATCAATGAGGGAAATTGAAATTGGAGAATTCATCAATTCAACCAATGAATAAGCTATTTTAATCCTCAATTGCATGAAATTACAAGAAAAAAAGTGATTAGGGTTTATTGATAAATCTAGGGTTTTTGTATAAGAGAAAATTGGGAAGAATAGAACGCACCAACAGATGAAGAAAAATGAGGAGGCGGTGGCAGATTGATAGGTGAGAGCTGGTTATTGTACGGTGGTCGATGGACGGAGCTCACGGTGGCCTGAGGGTTGCGCCGGTGGGGTGTAGTGGTGGATATGAGATTGATAGTGTTCTGAAGAGACAGAGTGAGTGTGTTGTATTAGGCTCTGTTTGGTTTTGTAAGAAAAAAAAAATGTTTCTTCTATTAATTTTCGAACAAGTGGGTGGTGTTCGAATCCCGATATCAACTTCTATTCTATTATACAATGTTCATATCAAATCTAAACTCGTACGGACCATAATTAGATAGAATAATAATTTAAAATAGAGTCTTATTAACCAATGCTCCAGGATATTAGTTAAGAAAACAAAAAAAAACAATTGCATTGAAAACATTATTTTTTACACTTTTTAAATTTTGACTACATAAGTTCAAAAACACTCATACTATATTTAGTTTTTTTAACTAGTGTCTCAGGGGCACTGGTTAACATTTTCCTTTAAAATAAAACTAAGGAGAGATTTTAAAAGACTTTTTTATTAAAAGTCTTGTGTATTCAATCAAGATTCTTTCCAACTTAAAAAAAATCATGTGGTATTCAATTAAGACTATTTGTCATTTAAAAAAAGTCTTGTGGTATTCAATCTAAACTCTTCATCGTTTAAAAAAAGTCTTGTGGTATTCAAAATCATTCAAATTTCAAAGGATTGTTTAATTTGATAGATTTTGTGGGATTTTTGGTAAAATTTTAGCAAGAAAAAATCTTTTTTGAAAACGAGATTTCTTAGGGGGATATATTGGATTAGGATTCTAAGGGATTTTAGAAAGACTTTTTAATTATGAAAAAGTCTTATGGTATTCAATCAAAACTCTTTGCAATTTAAAAAAAGTCTTGTGGTATTCGATCAAGACTCTTTGTCATTTTAAAAAAGTCTATATTCAATCAAGACTTTTCATCACTTAAAAAAAGTCTCATGGTATTCAAAATCATTCAAATTTTGAAGGATTGTTTAATAAATTAGATTTTGGTGGATTTTGTGGGATTTTCTAATGAAATTTTAACTAGTAAAAGTCTTTCATGAAGACATGAGATTTCTTGAGATTGTTTTTTTCTTTTATAAG
>Ga0315914_1001148_pt1 | contig 38406 bp, 20 predicted proteins | sample MpolenodulesMG_FD_203920 | JGI IMG/M metagenome (GOLD analysis project Ga0315914, IMG submission 203920) | Medicago polymorpha root nodule microbial communities from Los Angeles, California, United States - elongated nodules | ecosystem: Host-associated > Plants > Roots > Nodule | place: USA...
ATTATGAGTAATAAAAATTAAAAAAATTTGAATTTTGCTTTGCCGGCACTTTTGAAAAATAAAATATAACTATTATAATTATAAATGATAGAAAATATTTTTTTTTTTTAAAAATTAATCATTAAACTATTCATTTAAATACACGAGTGTACCGGTACACTCAAAATTTTCGAGTGTACCATAGAAAATGCCCTGTAATTGAGGCTTGTTCTTGATATTGCATCTTCTCAATATTGGTTTATACATCATTTAGAGGTTTACAGTGAATTTTTACATGAAAATTTAGATGAAAAGGTTTCATGCAATTGCCTCACAGTATTACATCTAAAAATCCTGATCATGTCCCTAAATTGCTTAAATCTATATAGAGCCATGCTTTTCCAGCCAGGGAAAATAAAGCGAATCTATCACAAATGTTTTAAGCTGTTACATTTTGTTTTTAGTGGAATACATGTGTTGCTTTGATTATGAAAAAATTAATGTTGCAATTATAATTGCTCTTTCGTGGGGTAGCACTTGAGTGACATTGTGGTTGGTGACATTGTGACATTGGTCAACCACAATGTCACAAATATCTTTCTTCTTTCTCTTTCATAATATTTTTTTGTTTATTTGTACACGTGTGACATTGTAGTTGACCAATGTCACCAATGTCACTCAAGTATTATCCCTCTCTCGTGAGGTTATTGTGAACAAATCTCTCGCGACACAACTTTTTCCATCAATATATGAATTATAGCAAGCATAGGGTGGGAAAAGTAAATCCAGTCCAATACGTACCAAGAGATTTTTTTGCAGGGAACGTGCCAAGAGATTTTTTTTTGAAAGAAAAAAATAAAAAAAATTAAAGAAATCTCTTAGTACGTAATGTGTACCAATTTTAGTGTCAATTAATTATAGGCTTAATTGCAGTTTTAGCCCCCTAACTTTTTCAAAGTTGCGATTTTGGTCCCCTAAGAAAAAAAACTACAAAACAACCCCCTAAGTTTTGCAACTGTAGCAGTTTTGGCCCCCATGACTGATATTGACTCGGTCTACGCTGACGTGGCACCTTAAGTGGGTGCCACATGTTATTTTTTTTATTTTATTTTTGCCTTGGGGGCCAAAACTGCTACAGTTGCAAAACTTAGGGGGCCAAAATCGCAACTTAGAAAGTTAGGGAGCTAGAACTGCAATTAAGCCTTAATTATAATTGATGGATCATTAAAACTATTTGATTTTAAAGTCATATATATAAAGTCACCTTTGTTATTTTTAAAAGAATCTTATAATTAGGGACAGATGAGTGAAATGTAATAAATAAAGATACGTTAGTGAAAAATAATAATAAATAGAGTAAATTACACTCCTCTTCCCTCAAAGATGCTTGAATTACACTCATCTCTCTTCTTATGTTAAAATATACACTCTCCTTCCCTCTTATTCAAAACATATTAGAAAATTTTCATTCCCCTCTCCTAAGAGAAGCTTGAATTACATTTCTCTCCCCTTTTATGTTAAAATCTACATTTTACTCCTTCAATATTTTTTTATTTTTAATAATCTAGCAAAATAATAATAATCCAACACACATCGAAAAAAAAAAAAGTATTGTGGGTCTATTTTAATATAATAAAAAATTGAATACATTTTTTTCGTTGTTTTTTATTCATAGTTTTATTAACATGTAGTTTAAAACTCTATTATAAAAAATGAAACAAATCAAAATAAAATTAAAATATGTGAAAAATTACTAAAGACAATTAAGCATGGTTATTTAAAAGTTAATTTTATACTCTAAATTATAAAACCAATAGCACAATATTTAAATTTAATTATCATTGACATTTAAATAAAGAAATGAATTATTTTTTCTTAAATGGAGGTTCAAAATTAATATATATCATAAAAATATTTATTTATGTTAAAATAGATTAAAGTGTCGTGCATATTTAATTATTAAGGAAGAAGGTTGTAATTCAAGCATCTTATAAGGGAGGGAGTATAAATTTTACTTTTCAAAGGAGGCGAGTGTATATTTTAACATAAGATGGGATGAGAGTGTAATTCAAGCATCTTTGAAGGGAGGGGAGTGTAATTTACTCTAATAAATATTGTATTGATATTGTAAAATGGATAAATAATTTGAGACAAAAAAAAGTCATGAGGAAACCTATTACTTTTGTCTCTATATATAATACCCTTTTGATAAAACACAAAAATTAATAAAATTTACTTTTGCATTAAATTTGTCAACAATGTATATTCTCTTTCCAAAGTTATCATTCAATTATTAGGAAAGAGAAATGGTTGATCTTCTCTACAATTAATTAAGGGTATTAATTAATGGACCTTGATATTTAAAAAGGTTCTCGTCAAAAGGGACAATAAAATTTTGCAAAAGAGTCTTATAAATAAGTTAACGTTTGTAAAAAAAAAAAAACAATATAGTAAATTAAAATTTAAATAAGGAACGACTCTTACTTCAATTTTCAATGTATTAATTAAAAACAAAGATTTTTATAAAAACTTACAAAATGTTTAAAGAGTGCTTCTATGACACTATGGTTATCATTTCTTTAAAATAATTTACCATAAAATTCCTATTACTGCTTCCATTTTATAATTAGAATTTAACATTAAGATTATACTTATGTCACATATGGGGGTGTAATCTACACCGATCTAAATTAAAACCGTAAACCGAATAATATTAGATGTGTTTGGATGACATTTTATGAAAATCGTTGGATTTGATCGGATTTTGGATTGAATTTTCAAAACCAAACCAAACCGAACTGCATACATATATTTTAATATATATTTCCATTTTTATAAGTATAATATGTTATATTAAGCTATTATTCTTTTTTTAATTCTTTTAATACTACATATGAGTTTAATTTAATCAATTTTGTTTCTATTTGATATGTTTCAAAGATAATCAATCATTTTTATTTTGTACTATTAATTTTTGTATAAATCATATGTTATATTCCGTATCAAACCTATTATTTTATCATATTTTTATAAGATTATTATTAATAAAAAAAAAGTTACAATTTTTAATTTGGATATCCAAAAACTGATCCAAATTAAACCACATTCAATTGGATCGGATCAGATCGGTTTTTTAAAATTAATTATCCAAAACCAAACCGAACCGCATATAATTTTATCTTTGGATTAGATGAGTTTTTGTCTCAAAACCAATCCAAATTGGACCGCAAACACCCCTAGTCACATAAAAGGATGAAATCTACGTTAGTTTTATCCAAAAAAAATGTTAGTGAGAATTAAAAATATAGTAAATTACGTGAAGACAAAAAAAAGGTCATGTTAACTTGTGCCCTAATGGCACATGACTTTTATATATTGTGTATATTTTTATAATGAGTTTCTTAACATGTGCCCTTGAAGACATAAATTACCATTTGCCATATAAAAAATATGTGAAGGATAAGGATGGTATATTCACTCAAATGCAAATCGCTAATTTACCATGCTCGTTTTTAGTCGGCACTTTTTTGCCCAACAAAGCAATTTCCATATTAAAACCCTTTTTTTTTAGTAAAGGTAGGGATGGCAATTGGACCCAGACTTTATGGGCATTCGTAAAAAATATCCGCTATGGATAGGGTAAAACCCCGCTATCATAGGTTCGGGCTTGGGTATGGGTAATTACCCGCAAATTTGAATGGGTATGGGTACAGGTACTATACTACCCAGTCCTGCAACCCACATATATGTATTCATTAATATGATAAATAATTTATTTATTTTTTGTGTACAATTAATTAATTTATTTAACTACTTAAGCCTAACCCTAAAACAACTTAATACAACTTAATAAAAACTTTAGTAACAATTTATTATGACTTTAACATGCAACTGCAACTTTTTTAAGTATAAGTGATGTAAGCCTAACCCTAAAACAACATAATAAAAAATTTAGTAACAATTTATTATGACTTTAACATGCAACTGCAACTTTTTAACGTATAAGCGATGTAAAGTATCTATTTTTTCTTTCTTTCTAGAGATATTTTGGATGTTTTTTTATTTGGCTAAATACTACGATTCATACTATTTTATTAGTTGATTTGAAATTTTTTGGATCACAATTGTATTTCAATTGTGGTGTTTTTTATAGTCTTTAATGGTTAAAGTGCGGGTATGGACACTTAAGTGCCCATAGAGTATGGGGAAGGACACTAAAGTTATTGCCCACGAGGATACGGGCTTGGGTACGAACATTTTTTACAAAGGCGGGTATAGGGATGGGTACTATAGTACCCTACTCATTACCATCCCTAAGTAAATGTTAATAGAAAACAGGTGTGATATTACTCCTATGGTCCTATAATCAAGGAAGATGCCGTGTAAAATGGGTAGTTTACGAAGACTTATTAGACTATATGCACATTTCTAATCAGACTTTTCAATTTTCCACCGTTTCAATAATGTTCTATGGCCTTTTATAAACTGAGGTACCACTCCCACTTTCTACTCACAAAACAAAACAGTACATTTTCTTGTCAAAATGAGTTCTCTCATAAAAACATTTCTATTTTCTCTCATTACTCTCTCTTTCACCTATACACAGGCAGCAACGTTCGACATCACAAACAATTGCCCTGGCACTGTGTGGGCCGCAGCCGTACCAGGCGGTGGTAAGCAACTAAACCAAGGTGAAATATGGAGCCTCAACATACCTGCAGGAACCAATTCGGGCCGTATTTGGGCCAGAACCGGTTGTAGCTTTGACGGTTCAGGAAATGGTCGATGCCAAACCGGTGACTGCGGCGGTAAACTGGGCTGCCAAACTTACGGTACACCTCCAAATACACTTGCGGAATTCTCTTTAAACCAAAGTATGAATGTGGACTTTTTTGATATCTCTGTTACTGCTGTTATCGATGGATTCAGTGTTCCAATGGAATTTAAATGCCACAACGGTACACCTCCAAATACACCAAACCAATATGAGAATTTGGACATTATTGATATATCTGTTGTCGATGGATTCAACGTTCCTATGCTATTTAGTCCAACTTCTAATGGCTGTACACGTGGCATAAAATGTACGGGCGATATCATCGGACAATGTCCTTATGTGCTTAAAACTCAAGGTGGTTGTAACGACGCATGTACAGTTTTTAAAACCGATAATTACTGTTGTAATTCTGGTAATTGTGGGCCCACTAAGTATTCTCAATATTTCAAGAATAACTGCCCTGATGCTTATAGTTACCCAAAGGATGATGCGACAAGTGCATTCTCTTGCAAAGGTGGAACCAATTACAAGGTTGTCTTTTGCCCATGAACTACGTGTGTGTGCGCGCTATCTTTGTTTTTCTCAATGGGTAACTTACATTTAGGACATGACATGGTTTTGTGTTAGCAACAGTCCAACCACTAGTAGTGATCTTAAATTCGGAACTAATATTTTTCATCCATTTAGCAACAGTTTCACAATCCACAGGTGTATGAGCTTCTTCATCACAATTCCAGCAAAAACTATGATAACAATGACAAGTAACATCATACTTTATTCTAGAACTACTAGAATCATGATATAGTAATTCATAACTTATACCATGAGAACAATTTGTGTAATCATATGACATACATTGGATTTTGATTGCATCTATCACCAATTCTACTACCGGACCCTTTGACAAGAAGAATGAGTCATTTCTTTCTTTTAAAATCGACCACATAACCGAGTGTCAAATTGACAAGAGTCCATTACATACCTTCTCTTGTTTTCTATAGAAAAACAAAGAGCTTCTAATAATACAAACGGAACCTTTGGTATTACCATCACCCCTACAATCCATTGAAATTTTTTGTTCTACACCGCCATTGCGAAATCACTTGATGCACGTAAACAAGTGATCATCCACCTCTCTTACTGGCGGACACCACATGCACGGCAATTACACCCCCACTCCCAAATTGACCAAATTCATTCTTGTAGGAGGACGCCGAAGCAACAATTGTCACGAGAATGCCATAACCTTCGAAAGTTCATATAACGAAAAAATGGCATAACAACATTAGATTCAGGATCACTAAATGCAAGCTATCAAAGAACCAATCAAAGAGTTTTAACATTGTTGCATTTCTAGAATTTGAATTCGAGACATTCTAGTTAAATAAAAAGAGACTCTGTCATCTCATTCAAGTGGTTTTGCGTAATTCAAGTAACTTTAATATTTAATATGTAGTTGACAAGGTTATATTAAACCAGTTAAAGAGTTCAAATAAATTACCTACAAATGACAGTTTTATTGCAAATCTACAAAATTCATCAACTTAAAATTCAAAAGTAAAACAATGGTAAACAATAAAAATAAAAACATGTATGTGGATCAAAGTAATGTTTGAACCTAATTCAGTGGCAGACCATGGTAGAGCCAAAATTGTTATCTCTACACACTTCACATGGTCATGTTCATGTATCAATTTCACTTGACTCCCTTTTTAAACCTCAACATAGTTTTTCACACGCACTACCTCTAAACCGTTATCTAATTCTTCTACCAAATTCATGAAATAATTTTTAGCCACTCGAGTCCTAGTGGTTAGCTTCATCCGAAAATCACAAAATTCTTCTTCTGAACCATTATTTAGAAGTTGCTTTCTTAATCCATTTTCTGCAAAATGATGAAGCCTATCCAAAACAACTTGAGCTATGCCTTGGATGTGATCAAAAAACTCAATCTTAGCATTTTCATCCTCCGGAAGATAGTATCCATATACATAACTCCATCTGAGAATTCGTCTGCATTCAACTATATGTTTCAATGCATCCTTTACCATGAAATTATCAAAATATGTTCTGGACTTTTTTCTTGAAATTTCATTGTTTGCCCAACCTTGATGGTAGTAAGTGTACCTATCCAAATGATTTTTTGCATGGTTTCTTTGCATTTCATCTCCAAATAACTCTTGAAATTCCTGAACTTGCGCGCAATTGACACCATCACGACAATTAGAGAAATCGCGGAGACATAGCCAGCAAAATTGGATCCCACATTTGCATGACATATGATTACATCCATTGTTTTTCTCGATGGGTGTCTTACATTTAAGACATCTTTTTGTGTTAGCAATAATCCAACCGCTAGTAGTGATCTTAAATTCAGAACTCGTCTTCTTCATCCATTTAGCAACAATTTCACAATCAACAGGTGTGTGAGCTTCTTCACCACAATTCCAACAAAAGCTATGATAACAAAGACATGTAACATCATAATTTATTCTAGAACTACCAGAATTGTGATGATATGGTAATTCATAACTTATAGCATGACAACAATCTGGAGCAGGACACCACTTCAATTTCATGTTATTGTTGTTTTCAACATAAGAACGAAAGAAAAATTGATCGTATTTAATCTTTCTTGACTCACTTGCTAATTGTTGAATCATGTCTTCATCTACGGCTGCATTACAAGAAGGCTCGGGGCATTTGAGTTTGAAGCAGTTATGATCATCGATATGCATATCAACATATTGATTCCAGCAATTGATGCAAAATGAATGACGACACCATGATGATCTAATCTCATCGCTAGAAAAGGTTTCTAAGCAAATACCACAAATGGGAGCATGTGATGAGTATGCAAACCCTAATTCTATTTGGGTTTCGTTCGATAAGCCTATGGCTTTACGGATTTTTTGTTGGTTATCAAACCATGATTCTGAAACTTGAGTGACATTCCAGTTGTAATGGGAAAGTAAAAGACATGCAACTGGTCTTGATACAAAGAGAATTGATGAAAGATGATTGATGTCATCATCTTGAAGGCGCTTTATGTCAGATTCACTCAAAACATAGAAGTGTTGTTCCATGCAGCAGAGGATTCAAAATGGGAGAACAATAGTAGTAACAACGAGTGTAATTTTAGGATTTTGGATCTCCTTCACATTTTCTCTAGATCTCTCTCTTAATCTCAATCTCTCTCTTCATTGAAAAAATAGTACCTTTGCATAAACATAGGATCCTTGAGTAAATAACGGGAATAATAAGCTTGATTGTGATCTTAAATTCGTTGACTATTAGTATTGCTTTTACGGTATATCCTTTAATTAAGACAACAAATTAGTTTTTTTTTGTACAAAAATGAACATGATATTCAACATCGTTAAAAAAAATAGATGAATCTAAAAACAAATTCACAACATCAAATTAATAGAAAACAACGGCAATACCTATAAATAATATGATAAAATCAAAGTGTTCATATTATCTACGCCTTTTGATCTACAATGTTGACGCTAAAGTCATTGACTGAACCTGTAATTCATTCTTTCTATAAAAGAAACTATGGCCTATTAGATTGAACCTGTAATTTTAAGAATGCATAGTATCAAGTGTCTTGTAATTTTAAGAATGCATAGTATCAAGTGTTGTCAATCAGTTTGCTTGTCAAGCGGGCGATTGAAGATTGGATTAAAGGTTATTTTGGAGGTTTGAGAAAATTGCTATAGGCTGTGCTTCCTGGTATGCAAAGCAAGTGTTTTGATACATTGGTGAAGTATTTAGGTGAGTTATTTACAGTAGAGTTATCTCATGCATTACTTGTATGTGGTACAATTAACTTTTTTGAATGTTTACAATATTCCCTTTTGGCGTCTTTGATTCATACACCACTTACAAGTGATGCATGGGATAACTCACCTATAGATGGTGCATCTGATCTTATACTAGTCGTTGAAGCTATCCACTAGGCTTCTACATTACAAAAGGTGTAGCACTTTGCATTTAAATGTAATAGTAGCATGGCAATTACAATGTTAAATTTACATAATATAGCTCTATTCATAGTGATTAAGAATGTTTCCACATCTCCTCACATTTTTCAGCATGACATCAAGGAATTGATTTGATCCAATAGCTCTCTTCAATACTAAGCATGGATATTTAATCTGCTGCTACAAAATTGCAATCGAGTTGACAAACCTGCAACATTCCATTTTTCATTGAAAAATTAAAACCTTTAAGATCACCTTAAACCAGTGTTCTAACTTGGATTTATCCCCACTTTTAATTTAATTCTATGAGAGGAATCCTGACTCTATATGTCCTTGTCAAAACCATGCTTGCATTAGTTGACCCCCAAAATTAATGTTCCCAGGGAGGATCACATGATAAGCAATCATACATTTATTCTTCCCTAATTTTTTTCTTTTCTTCGTCTTGTTTCTTCTCTTTCTCTCTCTCCATGTAAACCAGAAAAACGAGGAGTTTCTTTCCAGGCATTCTTAGTTTCAGTATGATTTGAAGAAAAATAAATGCTTACTTTTATCATTTCTTATTTCAATTAATAATTACATAAGTATCATATTATTTTCATTTTGTTGTGTTTTCAAACATTGAAAATAATTCTTAATTAGTTTCACTGTTTTTGATACAACTTTTCTAAAATAAAAAACACACTGATTTTTATTTTTTTTTTGCAAAAATAAGGTTTTAAAAAAGAAAAACACAACATTTTCTCATTCTATATCACAAAACAATCATAAAACTATACAGACAGTTAAATGATGCAGCTGAAACTACTTGTGGCATTGAAAGATAACTTATGTCAGCTAGAAACAGGAGACTGTTATTTACCATGCTAAATTAAAGCTCTATCCAAGGTAGCGAAGCAAGACTCCGTCATTTCCCAATACAAATCCCTTCTTGTCATCAATGAACCTGCAGCAAGTAAAACCATTTACAAGATTTATTACCGATAAAAGTTCTACAAACTCTGGCCTTCATAATCTCCTGTATTTATTTTTTTTGTGTGGAAGTTTTTTCATCCTGTGCTAACAGTATAACGGATAAAGTATTATTTCCGATAATTGCATCTGATAGGCCTATGGTGCATGTTTATAGGAAGGGGAAAAAAGGAAAGGAAAGTAGTGGTATTGGGCCTAAAGAGCAAGGCATGTGTGTATCGACGGAGAAAGGGACTAATGGTTGCAGATGTGAAAGAAAGAGAAAAAGGAGCGGGAAGGAGCAACAATATGGACAGCTAGCAGGTTAGATTTGGAGAAAGGTGAGGAAATCATTAACAAAGAGACAAAGAGGAGGTATTTAGAGGAGTGTAACAGAATGGAAAGGGTATCTGATCCGTTTAGTGGAAATTTTGGTCACTGGGTGTATAATAATCCCTATCTCAGTAAAGGAGGTACTCTTACTGAGGTGACCATTTTCATTTCTCCAAGGAGATCATCTCCATCCATTTTATATTTTAGTCCATAGTTATTTCCATGATACAGGTGCTATCTCCTCCAGTTTTACACAAATACACAACTTATTATATTTTACAAAATATTATCGGTTGGTTCTATTAGAATCTTTTGGGACTAGGAAAGGAGTAATACAAAACCGATGGAACAATATAAGTGGAGAATATATCAACAACATGAGGAACCTGGTTTGGTTGGGACGAGAGCTCTACCAAGTAAATTAGAGGTTTTAAAACACACATAATTAAGTGCAGTTACATAAAAGTAGAGTTTAGTAATAGTTATACTCACTTTACTGAGTATAAATTTGCAGCAATGTTGTCAGCAGCTTTGTCACGGATCCATGACTTGCCACCATTATTAGTTCTCAAGAGAATACCACTGCCACCTGCCGCCCAAGCCTCATCCTGTATCCATAATTTTGCAAATTTTATATATAAAGAAAATGTTTTCAACATTATTCTCAAAATTTGAAACTAATAATAGTCGTATTGAAAGAACTGCAGAGGCATTAGTCATATCATGAATGTTTTTTTTTTAAGACTGATACAAGCAAGAAATTGTTGATTCAACAAAGCAGCAGTATAATTTAGCAAGAAATTGTTATGAATGTTAATACGAAAAGGGGAAATATATAATAATACATGAGTGAGGTTTATGTAAAAGTTATTTTGTAGCAACTGCACACCCCAACTTAAATACACTCAATCAAATTCATCTGTATAACTTCTATGTTAAACTTTTCCAGCAAAACAACATTTTCCTTAATAAAGCAATTCTCTGAATGCAGTAAAATTTTACCGTTGAACGATACCCGACATCAAGAATGCCGAACCCTCGGCTTTGAACAGGAATTTCCTCAAATTCTTCAGTTATCTGCAACAATGAAATACCTTCTGTTCTCAAAATTATGCAACTAAATTTGAAAAAACAAAACTGAGGATGTATCAGTGGCAGGAAAAAAGTGTATGAAGTCAGTTGTGATTGATCAAAAAAGAATTTAATGGCTCAGTTTTGATATTTATTATATATGTAGTAAAATAATGATATAAATGAGAGGGATCTGACACTTGTACATTTTCTAAGGGATTCCCTAAACCTTTTTCACTTCTCCCTATTTCTACAAGATGTAAAACATTATGGGGCAGTTGAATCGTGAATGTAGATAAATACAATACATTTGGTAGAGAGACAAATATACCAAAATGAATAGTGGACAGCACAAGGGAAGAGAATGCAATAAAGAAAGACGTTTGAACAAAGACAGAAGTTGACCTATTACCAAACAAGATAAGGAGAGTAAATAAAGTAGTGTGAATGTGCAATATAGAGATAGAGATGGAAATATTCCCGTGAAAAGCGTGACAAAACTTTTACTGAATGAAAGACATAACTAAAAAGTATAACCAGAAAGACTTTGAAATGAGTGAAAAGGAAAACTTTATAAAAAAGAAAACTACCCAGAAGGGAATGAGTGAAAAGGAAGACGACTAGTATCATATGGGTACACTAGAATGATATTCTCGGAATTAATTACCCCTGTGCCTTTGCTGAGAAAAAGACTACCTCCACGAACAAGAAGCCAGAGACCACCATCAGCTCTCCATCCCATGTTCTGGATTCTTCTGGCAACTGCTCTGTTATGTGGCTGCCAGTATGCCTAAAAATGAAATAAACATGTAATTAAACACTATTACTATTAGTGCAGAAGAAACACCAACCAAAATGATATCTATGGCTAAATGGAAAACTCACAATCTACCCAAGCCAACTATTCGAGACATTAAGACATATATTACAAAGATGAGCTGACGCATCATGGTGCATTGAGGAAGAAAGTACAGATTTAATGAGTGCAAAAAGCAAAAGAGAGGATCTTTTATAATTTTGTATGTTAGCAGAATTTTTTTCTTCATGAGGTCTATCCTATCAATGACCTGGATGAAATCAAACAAAGAAGAAACCAAAATGTTTTCTCAAAAGTAGTGGATGTACAAGAAGATTCTTGGCATGCATTGTGCTAAAATTTAGTACATCTTGAGTTCTAATCAAAGAAGATTCGGTGTTAAGACTCCTAAGAATATTTTTAATGTATCAAACTATTTTGTTCCAACGTGCAACAACGATGTAAGTGTAACAATATTCTTGTACAATTAGATAGACCACAGGCATACCAAAAGTAAAACTACCAAGCAAATAGAAGCAAAAGCCATCACAAAGTCAAAGCCTCACCTGACCAGGCTCCCAGGTCATGTAAAAGTTGCCACGACTTGAGACTGCAACATACCTTCCATCGGGAGACCGATTGACAGTATTGAAAGTTCCAGTGTAATAGCTTGCACCACTAATACCACTAGAAACTGTTCTGAAGAGGCAACATAGCTAGATAAATGTCATGTATAAAACCGAAACAAAATATTTGCAGTGTAGAAAGTATGAAAGATAGCATGTCGAAAGAGATTAGGAAACATATAAATAAGAAGTTGAGTTTGTTCATTAATAGCATCATAAAAGGCCATACTTACAAATGTATCAATACGCTATTCATATTGCTACTCTTGAGTATATTGGCTTAGTTTATTTCCTAACTTGAAAGAGTCGCATTCCTTAAATGGCTTTATGGATCCATCCATTCATATATATCATGCATCCTCAGACAGTTACATCAAACATCAAACGATGTTTGGTTTTTTGCCTCGGAAACTCACCTATTAAGAGTAGCCGACACCGATTCCTGAACAGCAGCCTTCCAATTGTATCCTCTGTTTGAGGTAACATATATTGCACCTTCATCAGTGACCATCTCCGCGCTCTTCTCATTAGTTGCCTTTATGTATACCTGCACATTTAACAACTTATGTGAGCATTTGATGAACATGCTTTTGAGTAGAGTTAATGTTGTTACATATATTCCAACAGTTAATTTGTACAGTTGAATTGATTAATGTGATTAATGTTTAGATTTTTAATCTGAAATCAAGTTTGATGCAAAAATTAGTGTATATTTTCTAACTCAACGCAAAAGCTATGTCTTTAAAAAAAAAACTACTGCTACCAGCCTACCACTACTCCTACTACTACTAATAATATTTATAGTATTTTTAGTAGTAGTAGAAACAAGGATTGGATTTGAATGAATCATGTATACCATATCGCCAGGAAGTTCAGCACTGAGCGGTATCCTTTCCCAACTCTCTCCAGCATCGGGAGTGTACAACAGAATTGCAGGTTTTCCCACGATCCATCCTTCTTTCCCTTTGAAGCTGATAGAATTAAACCTATAGTTAAAATCTTCATCTTCTGCAGATGGTATAGAACGTGGAGCCCAAGTTCTTCCTCCATCTTTAGTCTCCAAAAGGGTTTGCCTTGTCCCAAGAAGAAAACCTACCACAAGAAATCCGTTTCCATATTACAACACAAATTCTAACAACAAAAGCAAACTAATTATGCAACCATTTCATAAACATGATTTTGAATAGTTTTAGGGCCTGTTTGAATTGGCTAATTTGAGCTTATCTAATGGCATAAGTATCTGTAAGACTGTTTAAGAGAGCTTATGAAAACAATTTGACTTTATTTCATCTTTTGTTATAGAAATAATGTATACATAAGTGCTTAAACTATAAAAGCTTAACTAAGCTGTTTATCCAAATAGAACCTTAATTTTGTAAAATTTAATTTGGTAATAAATAAGCTTAAAGTGAGCTGAATTATGTTATCATCCTTTTACAGTGGAAATAAATAAACATGTTAATTTGCAGCTTATAGTATAAGTGCTTACATATAAGCTATTTCTATAAGAAAAGGTAAGATAAAGTTAACTTATTTTGGCATAAGCTATAAGATATGAAAATAAGGTTAAAAACTAGAATAATAAAAAAAAAATGTATTTTTAACTATTTAAGCTCAAAATGAATTATGAATAAGTAATTACCATGGTTAGGATCTTGAGGAACAAAAGCGATATCAAGAAGAACAACACCAGGATCAATAGGTAGATAAACTCTCTCCCATTCAGAAAGAGTTTCTTCAGATTTGGCCAACTGAGAAGGAACAAGCACGGATATAGCAGTGGTTTCTGCAATGAACTGTCTTCTGGTTCTGGAAGGTTGGAGAGAAGCTTTAACGACGAAGCTTCGAGGTCTCGGAGAATGAATGATGGATTTAGAAGAAGGTAGTTGAGATAACGGTCTGCATAGTGTGGTGGTTGAGTCTGTGAATGTGAATTGCAGCGTCGCCATTGGAAGGAAGGAAGGAAGTAACAAAGTGTGTGTATGGAAATGTATCTATCTGCCTTATCCCAAAATAACGTCTTCGCGGGTGATTTTACTTCATTAGATTCATTGAGTGGATCATAAACTTCCAACCATTTCAATACTTTATATTTTGCGCTCCTCAGTCAATTTTGATCAAGTCAATACTAATTTGGACGTTATGTGTGTAATTTTTTTATATTTTTAAAAAAATAATAATAATTTAATTTAAAAAAAAATTATACTTATTAAAAGAAATAAAAAATACTTAGAGGGCTTAATTGTATTTTATTTTATTATAGGACCAAAATTGCAATTTCCTAATACTTAAAGGCTCAAAACTGATATTAAGCCTTATATTTTTATGTCCATTTTTATATTTTATAGGGATAACTCAATAATTTATAATTTAATTATATCATGTTCGTTTCTAACTAAACTCAAAATCATTTAAAATTCATTTAAAATTATCTTACTAATAATTGAAATATCTCTATTTATTATTTTTTTTACAAAAATAAAAGATATTCATTTATTCAAATTGATAAAGTATAATGATACAATGTAAATTAGCTAAAAACAAAAAGGATGAATCCTTGAACAAACTCACAGCATCCATGTAAATAACATAAAACAACAAAGTATAAAAGCCTACACATTTGACTATATTTAAATCTTCGGAATACTCATGTCTCTAGATCTACAACGTGGACGACACCAAAGTCATTGATTGGATCTGCAATATATCGAAGATGATCTGACAATCTGAACCGAACAAATACATAAACGAAACAAAAAAGACAAACAATGCTGCACAATGACGACGAACAAACCAACATCGCAGTAAGACGACGAAATCACAAAATAAAAAACGAAATAGATGTGAAAATCACTTATTTCAATAAAAGGGTAAGAGAAAAACGAGTTAGAGGAGTGATTTTAGGTCAAAAATTGACTCTAAATCACCACTTTTTGATGGATAAAGGGGAAGAAACTAGGCATAAATAAAGGTTTTTTTTCCGTATTAATAAGACTTTTTTCCGTGAAAATGGAAGCTTAAACACACAAAAATATAATACAATTTTACTTTAGCATCCAATGAAAATCCATCAAATTACCACACCTCCCCTCGCACACGATTGAGGAATATTAAGGCAAAATGCAACCCTAATCTCCATTTCCAACCATGAGCTTACCATCATCGCAGAAGATGATTACACCTCCATTACACATGGAAAACGATGATGATTACTCCTCCATTTCAGAAGATGGCAATCAGTTCTCGGTCTTGAGTGAATCCGACATAAAGCATCTTCAAAACAATGACATCAATCATATTTTATCAATTCTTTTAATATCAAGACCACTTGCTTGCCTTTTACTCACCAACTACAATTGGAACACTACTCAAGTTTTGGAATCATGGTTTGATAACCTACAAAAAGTTCAAAAAACCATAGGCCTGTCCAACCAACACCATTTAGAATCAGGGTTTCAAAACTCATCACAAACTCTCACCATGTGTGATATATGTTTTGAAACCTTCTCTAGAGATGAGATTAGGTCATCATGGTGTGGTCATCCTTTTTGCATCAACTGCTGGAATCAATATGTCGATATAAACATCGATGATCTTAACTGTTTCAAACTTAGATGCCCTCAACCTTCTTGTAATGCAGCTGTTGATCAAGACATGATTCATCAACTTGCAAGTAAGTCAAGAAAGATTAAATATGATCAATTTTTCTTTCGGTCTTATGTGGAAAATAACAGTGATAGGAAATTGAAGTGGTGTCCTGCTCCAAATTGTTGTTGTGCTATAAGTTATGATCAATTATCAGAGTCTAGCTCTAGATTAAATTATGATGTTACATGTCATTGTTATCATAGCTTTTGTTGGAATTGTGGTGAAGAAGCTCATACACCTGTGGATTGTGAAACTTTTGTTAAATGGAGGAGAAAGATTGGTTCTGATTCTGAGGTTACAAATAATAATTGGATTATTGCTAACACAAAACCATGTCCTAATTGCAAAATAGCTATTGAGAAAAACCAAGGGTGCAGACACATGAGGTGCAGATTATGTAAGTTTTCCTTTTGCTGGTTATGTCTTCGTGATATGTCTATATGTATGAAAAAAGGTTGCAGCGGCACTTTAAATAATGTGCAAGTTTGGCATTATCATCAAGAGATATATGATGATGAAATGCAAAGAACCAATGCAAAAAATTGTTTGGATAAGTACACTTACTATGAAATTTTAAGAAAAAAGGCCCTTCAAAATTTGATTGAGATGAATAGTACTGCATATATAAAGAGTCTGGGTATATCATGGATAAAGACAGACACTTATTTTGATTTCATAAAGGATGCATTGAAACAATTGGTTGAATGCAGAAGAGTTCTCAAATGGGCTTATGTATATGGATATTATCTTCCTGAGAATGAAAATGCTAGGATTGAGTTTTTTGAGCATATAGAAAGCATAGCTCAGGTTGCTTTGGAGAGGCTTCGTCATTGTGCAGAAAGTGAATTAAGAAAGGTTCTACACGATGGATCAGAGGAAGAATTTTGTGATTTTCGGTTGAAGCTAATCACTCTGACTAGGGTGGCTAAAAGTTATTTTATGAATTTGGTTAGTGGATTAGAGAATGGTTTAGATGTTGTGTGTGTGAAAAATTACACTGGGGTGAAAAGGGCGTTAAGTGAAATTGACGACGACTCGTATAAGAAGCTGAATACGGGAAGGTGAAGCAGAATCAACATTATGGATATTATGGTTGAATAATCAGATAGTGATGCTTGGAGAACAGCTTTTCATGGTCTGTCATTGTATTTGGTTCAAACTGTATTTTGATCCTTAGGCAAAAAATTTTAACAAATCTCACTGCTTTACATTTAACTTTCAATTTGATGATTTTTTGTAGATCTTCAACATGTAATTATTTTCATTTGTATCTATTTCAACTCTTAAATCATCTTTGATTGGTTTAATATAGTTTTGTCAACTACATACCAAAGGGTTAATGTCATTTGGTATTATTCAAGAGTATTTGAACGAGATGAGATGACACGAGTTTTGTTCGGTTTAACTAGAATGTCTCAAATTCTATAATAGATGAAGGATTGCATATTTAATTATTGATTCGAAGGGAACATTACAATATTATGTTGCACAAAACAATTTGAAAGGTAAAATTGATAGAAGGAAACTCAAGACGGTGTTCCTTAGTACATAAACTGAAGTAGTAAAGGGAAAGATAGAAGAACAAATACAAGACCTTCTGGTATACTAAAGAGAGAAAGCAAATTTTCATCAATTCTGTATACACCAACCATTGTCAATCATTGCTCTATTTATGCACAATTCAAATTTTATTAAAAATGAGAAATGCTAGGAATACTCACTCTATTCTCAATATTTTGTAACACTTACTCATTTATTGGGTGAACTCCATATGAGCCCCACCATTTTAAGTGGGATACATTTTCAAAGTGTAGGACCTACAATAATTTCACATGATAAATAGTGAGTGTTAGAGAGATAACACTCCTCATTATATATATATGCCTTGATTTTAGGATAAATTGTCATTTATTTCATTTCCATGGCTAATTCTATTTTGCTTGCCCCATACGTTATTTTTTTAATCATAACAGATAGCTTGCATTCAGTGACCCAAACACAAATGTTGTTATGCCAATTGTTTCTTTAACCATGTTGCGGATCTCATTACAAAGTTTACTAAAAATGAATCATTTCATTATGTATAAGGAAACAAATAATTCACCAATACTATGTATCTTTTACTTATGTAAGCAACGAATAATGATTACAAAGGATGGAACAATTTCTTTAAGTTATGCATGAAACATTTCTTGAGAAACAATCAAGAATCGATGCTCATTAAATTAACCCTTCTAGCTATTTTTGAAATCAATACAAACGCAAACAACGTATTTACAATTTAAACTAAAATAATATACAAAACGTAAAAAACAATTTATAGTGGACAATATTATAAAGGCTTAATAGCAGTTTTCGCCCCCTAATTTTTACGAAGTTGCGATTTTGGCCCCCTAAGAAAAAAAACTACAAAACCGCCCCCTAAATTTTGCAACTGTAGTAGTTTTGGCCCCCAAGGCCAATTTTTGGTAAAAAAAAATAACACGTGGCACCTGACTTAGGATGCTACGTCAGCGTGGACCGAGTCAAAATTGACCTAGGGGGCCAAAACTGCCACAAATGCAAAACTTAGGGGGCGGTTTTATATTTTTTTCTTAGGGGGCCAAAATCGCAACTTTGAAAAAGTTAGGGGGCTAAAACTGTTATTAAGCCTATTATAAATGTTCAATGTAAGACATGAAACTAACAACTTTGTAACTGTATATGACGACTCTTTAAGCTTTACATGTTTAACATTCTTCGTTGTTCATGTTTAACAGTCGTTAACGGTTAAACTACTTTTTTCATTCTTCACTGCACATGAGATGGTTTACGGTAAACAATGTTCGGTGTAAATTGTCTCATTTACTATGAATTTGAAGAAATAATTTTGTTACCAACACACATTCTAACATCATTTTTTCCACACACTCTTTAATTAACTGGATTTAAACAGATTCTACTAAATTTATGTGGTGCTTCGTGATTTAGTGAGATCCACTTGAATTTTCAATCAATTAGAGATGGTCTGTTGAAAAGTGTGCTCACTTTCTAACAAGAGGAAGTGAAGCAAGCCACAAGCTAAAGAGAAGGCAAGCGCTCAGGCTTAAAAAAAACTTCTAACAAAGGAAAAAGACCTACAAATGAATTTATTTTATTTTATTTTATTTTTGACAAGCAAGATTAAGCAATTTAATTAATAATAAATTGTTTAATACATAGTGAAACTTTAACAAACATTTGAGAATGAGAAAAAGATGTGGCCACCCTCAGAGCAGAGCAAGAAATGGTCGTTTGTGGACATTGCCATATTAAAAGCTTATAAGCTTCTAAATTTCATTCCACCATCTTGCTTCCTCATAGCTAGTGTATCCCACACGTAGGCAATATATATAAAAATTTGTACCGATGAATATAAATATATAAATAAGTAACCAAATGATCATATACATTTGATTCTTAATAATATTCATAACACATAAAAAAGAGTTTGGTTTTCCTCCATTTAGTTCATTTATAAGAGAGATAGATACATGTAATAGCTTTGTGGAATCCACTTGATCACTAAGTTATCATACGTGTTTATATCTCTCGTAAACAGACATCAAATAGAAGAAAGTCAAACTCCACATAGACACAACCAGTGTTTTAAAACCCGGACCGACCCAGCTGGTCGGACCGGTCGAACCGCGAACTGGAGGGTGCAGCGGTTCGGGCAGGCTACTGAATCGGACATGCAATTAACCCACTGAAATCCATGTGACCCGTCCGGGTCAATGGGCGGACCGCTGAACCAGTTTAATCCACCCGACCTGTTTTTCCATTTTTTTTTAATAAAAAGGCCTGACATATATAAAGACAAAAACTCTAGTAACACATACTCCCAACCCAAATGCAATTTTCAACCGCCCCTCTCCCGTCTCAACCGATGAAGATGATGAATATGGATATCAAGACTATGACAATTTGACTCCATGGGCATAAATAGTTTATTGATTAGTGAATTGTTATAACATACTTGAGTTTCTGTTTTTTGTTGACTATGTAACTTATTTGGTTTTGTAAGTCAATTATATTTTGATTTCCAACAATATTTAGAACATACTATGTTTTAAAAATGGAATCGGAAATAGAACTTATTTGTGAGGTTTTTCATGCAATATTATTGTTTAATGTATGAGTTAGTTTGAATTTGAATTGGAATTAGTTTGAATTGTGATGCAGTTAAGAAATTAACTTGCATCTATGAATATAATTTTTTTAATGTACGAACTTTAAATAGAAAAAAAAAATGACAGGAATTTTTTTATCAAAATTTCATTCATAATGTAATTTTTGGTCATAAATATTTTTATATAGACTGAGTCAATAGTCATGCAGTTCGACCAATGACCTACTCGTTCGACCAGTGACTCAATACCTTGACCGGATCAATCACTGGTCCGGGTTTTAAAACATTGGACACAACGGTAATCAAATATTAGTATATTTATTGGATAGTGTGGGTCGTAATCAAATATTATTGTCTCCTTATACTTTAACTTCATATCAAGTATTAATTTTTTTTCAAAAACACAATGAGAGCCATGGCACGCATTAGCCCTCACTTGGGGCCGTCCCTACACACAAGCCAATATATTTGATTATGATTTTCTTTCTTGCTCGAGACAAATTTTTACTTGAAGAATTTATCTTCCGTTACACTCCATCTTTGATAAAATTGAAAGTGGCTTATGCCGATCGTTGATGGTAGACTAAGATATTTACCATGGTTCAAATCCAATATATGCCACAATTTTATTTATTTTACAATTTCAATGTTATGGGTCGGGTACGATGCTTGAATCCAAAACCATTTAACCATGACCCGGCCCGTTGATACTTCAAATATTTCCCATTTTCTCCTACACGCAAAAGAAACCTAGCAGTTAACACTACCAGCCGCAAACCAATCAATCTCTCTCTCTTTATCTGCCATAACTCACCGCCGTCTCCAGCACCGTTGATAATCTCCGACACATTCCTCCTCAAACAACCATGGTAAGCTTAAGCTTCTTTACTCTCTCTCTTTGTTCTCTATTACCACTCTGTTAACACTTCAATTTTCGATTCTTGAACTGGGTATTGTTTTTCATACAATTTTATCTCAAACCCAACAAAAAAATCCAAACTTGTGCGTTTTTTTTTTATGTTGTTGGCATTGAGCTTGGAAATTTATACTAGCCATGTTTTATTGTGAATGAAACAGAGGAAGAATCAAAAAGGGTTTAGACGACCTGTTATCATCAAGAAGAATAATAAGCAACCAGAGGCACAGCCAAGTATTGATCCCATTACTGGAAAGAAGATACCAAAAAGTTTTGTTTTTTCAAGAGGGAAGTTGCCTGTTCCTCTTAAACAGCTTCAGATGGATCTTAGGAAGTTGATGCTTCCTTATACTGCTCTCAGTCTCAAGGTTAATGTCTTGTTTTTTATGTTTGTTCTTCTTCTTTGATATGAGTGTTTATCATTATAAGTGCTTATGTATAAGTTGTTTATATAACAATAGATAAAATAAAGTTAAACTGTTTTCATGTATGCTTTAAGTTATCCTGGATAGCTTGTTAAAATAAGCTGAAAACAACTTATAGGCATGTCATCATAAGCCCTTTACATAAATTCTTCCAAGCTGTCTCACAAGTGCTTATGAGTGGTAGGTAAGCTCAAATGAGCTGTGGCTATGTTTGGATAAACAACTTAAGTGTTCAGTGTTTAAGTTTTTCTCTAACAAAAAATAATATAGAGTTCAACTGTTTTTGTATAAGCTACAACTATTTTCGTAAGCTGTCCTGGATAGCTTACGAAAATCAGCTGAAAACAACTTAGAGATGTCATAAGCTGGTTTCGTAAGCTCTCCATGTGAATGCTACTAGATAAGCTCAAATAAGCCAATTGAAACAGGTCTTAGGTGTATCTCATTTGCATTGCTTTGAAGACAATGAAATGTTATATTGTGGTGAGTGGTTTAGTTATTTATGAGCCTGTATTAAATCTAACTCGTAGGTTGATTAAGGTGATTTCGTGAGTTTGGAGTGATTAATGAACTTTTGTAAAACAATGTTGTTCGGAGAATGCTGTGACAGTGAGTGCTGTTTTAATTTCAGGGATTTTTGTTAAGGCAATGTTCTGCCTTATTTAGATTGATTGTCCTAGTTTTGGATTAGTTTATAACTTATGAGAGTTTCTCAACTAAAATAATTTTCTGGTTTTTACTCTCAAAAGGTCGTTATAAGCTTTCAAATGTTCATAGACAATTTGAATGAGAGAGCTTTTGAAAAAGTTGAAATACAGAAACTTATTTCAACATACATGAGAGGCTATTGGTAAAACATTATCACACATCTTACACGATTCTTTAATATCTCTTTTTTCATAAGTGCTTATTGAGAAGCTTATCATACTGGCCTTCATTTTTCCTAATTTCTTAAATTGAGAGAATTTCTTGGCAAACTAATTAAATGGGGAAAAAATTACTGTTATACCATAGTGTTTAAGACATGTTGAAATTTACCTGGAGAAATTGACTTTTGTAGGGATTTTTAGTCGTCATGCAATGTAATACATTTTTAACCGATTTCAATCACATGTGACATATTGGCTTATATGCTATTGTTGACTATATACTCTCATGTCTCCTATTTTGCAGGAAAAGAAACGGAATAATCTGAAAGACTTTCTGAATGTTGCTGGACCTATGGGTGTCACACATTTCCTCATATTGTCAAAAACTAAAACTTCACCTTACTTGAGGGTTGCAACTACCCCACAAGGACCTACTCTTACATTTAAGATACAAGAGTACGCATTGGCTGCTGATATTGCTCGATCTCAATTGCATCCTCGATGCCCTAAAGATCTTTTTAAAAATTCTGCATTGGTAAAGTACTTCTTTATGCTTTTTGAAGTTTAGATAATATAAAGCAGAATGTCAGAAAAAATTGTCACCAGATTTGCTTATGAAATACAAAAAAGGGATTATGTATTATATGCGGTCCTTTAAGTTAGATGTTTATAACTAGTCCTTTAAGTTTTTTTGTTGCCAGTTGGCCCTTTAAGTTTTTTTTTTGTTACAAATTGGTCCTTTAAGTCATAAAATATTTACAGTGTCACCCATTTTTTCAGCCATCTTTGTTAAAAAGTGCTTATGGACCATTTAACATTGAGGTGGTAGGTCCAGAAGTGCTTATGACATCAAACATGATTACTTACGCACACTTTCTTGTTGTTTTTGAATTCATGCTTAATTTTACAGATAAATATTTCATCAACAATATTATAAAGTAATTGGTCAATTGTGTTTTAAATCAAGTCTGAATAACACACCTATTAACCCTAGTTTTGAGAGCGGCGAATTTGGACATACCAACTTAACATTAAACGTCCTCATAAACTCTTTTTAACTGAGTTTGATGAAAATAGGATAATAGTGCAGGTGTTTTATTACTTAAAGAACTAATTTGTAACCAAAAAAAACTTAAAACTAACTTTCTATAATCATCTAACTTAAAGGACTGCAAATGGTATTTAGCCTTTTTTTACCTTTTATTCCTATCACGTTGAAGAATGAAAGGGATAGTCATCAGTTAAGACTGCTAAATGGTGTGCTATTAATTTTTATCATATCAAACAGAAAAATCTATTTAATGTCTTTGTGATGTCCATTCTTGTTTTATTATTAGTTTCTCATGTGACTTAACTGCTTTTCTAGTGACAGTATTTAAATGGAAAACATATCCTGTTTGCAATCAGTTACACTGACATTAAAATATGTAATTATCTACCGTGTATGAATTATGAAATAGTTACCATTGGTAGTTATCTAACATGATGTTTGCATGATTTTATTTTACCAGATTGTGCTTTCTGGATTTGTCAGTGGCGATTTACCTCTACGGCTTACAACAAACATGTTCCAGAATATTTTTCCAACAATTGACGTTAAAACTGTGAGTTGTACATACAAAAACACTTCAAAGACTTACTTGACATCCAAGTCCATCTCCTAATGCCGTGGTATATTTCAGGTTAAACTCTCGTCTTGCCAAAGGATTGTGTTGCTTAATTACAACAAAGAGACTAAGCTTATTGATTTTCGGCATTATTCAATTAGATTACAACCTATAGGTGTTTCAAAGCGAATTAGAAAACTTGTTCAAAGCCATCAAGTTCCTGATCTAAGGAATCTTCAAGACGTGAGTGATTTTGTCACCAAGTAAGATACTTGCTCATTACATAAGCTTTCATTTTTTTATCTTCTTTATGAATATTAACTTGAAGATACAGATAATATAATCCATTTCTGTCATTTGCATTGCACCCATGTTATCCTTCATAAAGTATGCAAGTCTGTTATTTCATAGTATTGAGATGTGTAATGAAGAGTGTCATATATAATATAACATGCTCTTTGTTCATCATCCTCTTCTTTTTTCTTTTTTTGTAACTCTTGGTTTTTCTAAGGGTGTGTTTGGATTAGTGGGGAATGGGACAGAATTCCATTGTTTGCATTATTATTAATTGGTAGGTTAGAACTTAATATATCAGCCTGATTTAGAAAGGAAAATATATTTGCTTAAAGTTTTAGCATGCATTCAACATTTCCTATTTCTATGTCTGTAGCAGCTATAAACAATATAAATAAAGCACAAAGTCATTTAAAAGTGAACAAAAATTGTTTTATACAAAATAATTAACCATGGCTTATGCTTCTTTTTTTATTTTATTCTTATTTTTTCACTTGTGATTTGTAAGGGCTGGTTATGGATCAGAAAGTGAAGCAGATGATGAAGCAGCAACAGTGACTTTGTCTAGTAATCTTGGTAGAGTTAACCGTGCTTCTACAAAAAGTGCTGTCAGACTTCAAGAGATTGGTCCAAGGATGACTCTTCAACTAGTTAGGATTGAGAAGGGACTGTGTTCCGGTGAAGTCCTCTTCGACGAATTTGGTACGTCATCCTATACTTTTTCCTCAAGTAATTTTACTTCATTTTCATTGAGAAATTTATGAAGTATCATGTCACTATCATCTTTTACTGTTCTCAGGCATATATGTGTGAAGTTTTGTTTGAGCCATTTTTGAATATTTGTGCAAATATGTAGTTATTAAATTCAACTTCTTCATCATAAAAGAAAAAAAAAAATCAGAAATCAACCAATGACTATTAACTTTTTTCTTGCTAAGCATTAATGTTGAGTTATGAGATAAATATACTTGATATCTTGAATCTCTACTTCAGCACCCAATCCATGTGTATTATTTCGTTCGACGTGTTTTCTTGATTCTGATAGAAAACAATCATAAAAACTTCACTCTTGTTATCTTTCTGGCAGTAGAGATTGACTACCCTTTCTGATCGAATATCCTTGTAAAACTCCATTAAGTTTCTTGACATCTTTTAAGTTCATCCTTATTCTTTTCTTTCCTCTTCTTTAATAATTTCTTAGTTCCCAAGTCATTGTATTGTGATTTTAAGTTCCGATTTTTCTTCTTGTTTTCTGAATGAAATGCATGTTCTGTGCAATACCTCTCCCTCTCATCTCTTTCGTATCTGAATTGATTAGCTAACATTTATAATGTTCTGCCTTGTCCAGCAACAGGAAAACCTGGTGACAAAGGAAAAACTGATGATAAAATCGACAATGATGACGAAGATTTAGAAGAAAGTGACGATGATGATCAAGATGGAGAAGAAGACCCAGATGATAATGAAGATGGTGAAGAGCTTGATTAGGAACATAGTGGCAATCCATAACAATACAAAGATGAAATGTACCACCGGAAAGTTTTCGTTGTTCATTCCGGTGGCTGCTGCTACAATTTGTTTGTTCTTGTTAAGTTATACAAATTTTGAGTAAGCTATAAAAGATTATGACTTTTCTTTTCCCTCGAAAAATCCAGTATGTTTGTTTTATTTGGCAGGGATCACTCTCTGCCTTATATGAAACAAGTTTAAATATGAAGTAAAAAACCACCAGCGCATCTGCACCATATATTGAGTAATGCCAAAAAATCACACTATTGATTCTGTTGTAGCTAGGAATGTTGATTTTGATGAATAGAATCAACATGAAAAATCTGGTAGGGGAACTGGATTTATTATTATTGACACTTATTGAGTGTGGTAGATTGACCTTACGAGGAAGGCTAGCAACACTCACTTTACAATACTCTACCTAATACTCACTCTTTTATTTTTATTAGATGAAACCAATTTATGTCTCACCACTTTTTCTGAGTTCAATTTTCAAAGTGTAGACCCACAATGATTTAAACCACTAAGGTAGTGAGTATTAGATAGGGTGTTCAAAAGAGTGTTGCTAGCATTACTCTCAACCTGATTTCTAGTTGAAAATGCTTTTATGGTAAGTTATAACATGAGTGAAGCACACGGGTGCTTAATTTCTACCTGGTTTACTTTGCATCTTAAACAGGCTAATATAACGTGTGTTTGGTTTATTGGAAAATCGCATTTATTTTGCATTGGTATGCAGGAAATTAAATAATAAACACAAACAAAATTATACATTTCACTTTAACAACAAAATTAAATAATAAACTTAAAATTAAGAAATTATGTAGACAAAGTTGCTTAAATAATAAACTCAAATTAAGAAATTATGTAGACGAAGTTGCAAACATCATCTAAAACTCTCAACTATTGGATCTCAAATTCAAACTTAGATGGTGCCCAACTTAATAATATCCATACCACCAATTAAATTATGTTTGGTCTTGCGAACTCATGTGGAGAAGTTTTATATTTAAGTAATAAGATATTTTGTTGAATTTACTAATTTATTAATGAGTACACATACTATTGCAAAAACTAAAGGGTAGTTAAAATACATAATTATTTTATCCACAGACATGTCTGTCATTGCTTTTTACCATAATCTTGCGAAATTGCTTTGTGAAAGTTCAATGGCAATACGTTAATATATGCCAGATAAATTTCTCACAATCAACTGATTTTGTCTCCTACTAGCTGGAATTGGATTTGGCGATTGGCCATCCGAGAAAATCATAACCATTTTTTTAAGAAGACAAACTAAACCACTGAAATTTATACTAAAGAAAATTAAACATGAGACTTTAAAAGGAGCACCCTCCAAGGTCACAAGTCAACCCAATGAAAATCATAAGCATTGTTATTGGCTTGTTATACATGATTGCCCTCCAACTAATGAATGAGTTCAGAAACTCCCGTCATCTTACAACAGACACTTCTTACCAATGTTGTGGTGCAGCTAAGAAAAATGACGTTCATACTATTCATGATTGCCCACGGGACATGTCCATTTGGTTATCTCTTTACATATATCATCCAAGTGATTTCTACATGCACGATTGTAAAACTTTGTTCAAGCATAACACTACTACAGCTATATGATCCTTAATAATATTGACCTGTTGGGAAATTTGGAGGAAGATGAATGTGGAGAGATATTTCAACAAATAAATAAACTTACGTAAACGGATGCTAATGACATTTTCTTCATTTCACTCAAACATGGTGCAAACTCTTGGTCACACAATAGTTCTCAGAACCCTCCTCCCTATAAAAGTAATGTTGATGGTTGTTCTTAATTCTTATGACAACCTAGGTAAGATGAGTTTGGAGGTCTTTTGAAGAATGACTATGGAGCTTGGATTCAAGACTTTTCAGGTCCTCGTGGATAAGCTTCTAATGTTCTAGTTCAGTTCACAGCAATAGAGAGTTCTTCAATTGGCTGAGATATTGATCAAGATCTATTATTTTAGAATCGGGGCTAAAGGCAACCTTGGATTTCATCAAATCGTACCAGCAACGTGATTTTAATCCTTGTGCCAAGTTATTGTCTCTAATAAGGAAATGTTCTACTCCTCCATGGTTAGTTTCCTTCACGCACATCAAGAGAAGACAACGAATGTCCTGATTGGTTGACGAAATTTGGCGCTTTATAATAATGATCTTTTGAAGATATGAACTTTTCCTCCTTCTTTGTTAGACCTTATCCTGCTTGCGAAGTTTTGCCTTATCTTTTATTTCTACTTGAGAAAAAAATTGTCATAATGATATTGATTATGTGTAAGGACAATTAATTGTTTTGTTATGTAGTAAATAATCATATGGAAATTTACAAAATAAGATAAACACATCCAATAATTAATTGTTTTGTTATGCAGTAAATAATCATATGGAAATTTACAAAATAAGATAAACACATCCAATAAGTTAGGAAACAATTATGTTTAGGTAAAATGCATACAACAATCCTTTAAGTTTTATCTGGAAGGACCGCGGGATGCATTTGGCCTTGTGTTCACTACACAAGTTTATTTGGAAGAATTCCACCAATGGGGAGATGTGCTTCAAAGATGCTTACTTATTTCAAAAGCCTCTATTGAATGAGGTCCCTTGGGTCACGCATATATGGAAGTATTGACCGGAAAAATCACAGTCAAAAGACAAATGCTTGCTAGATTCATCATGCTTGTGACACGTGCTACACATGAAAACCATGTTGCAACCTCTAGCCCTTAAATTATCGTCAATAGGAACTTTTTTGTAAAACAACCTCCAAACCAATAGAGACTGTTGGTGGACACGGTAACCTGCATATTGTGGTTGAGATTTATAATAAATCTTGGTCACTGCAATGTAAAGTAACGGTCATTGCAATCATTATCAATGTGATCACTATCATATGGTATTGCAGAAACAAGCAAAGATTTGAGATTTTAAGAGCTTTCTTTGCCTAGGTTCACGCGCCTAATAGTCCTTCTATCAAGGAGGTGTTGTGGCAAACCCCAGTCCTTAACTGTGTCAAATGTAATATTTATGGTTTTGCCAAGAGTTTTCCTGCAACTTATGGAGGGGGTTTTAGGGATATGGGTGCTAATTATTTAAGTATCTTCGCGATCAATTTGCATATCATTACTTCCTATAAAGCTAAGCTTCATGGGCAGATGAATGCTATTGAGATACCTTATAAGAAGATTTGGAGGAGACTTTGGTTAGACTGACTCTCAACTTGTTACTATGGCTTTCAGAAATGCTAATATTGTTCCTTGGTACCTAAGAAATAGATGGATGAATTGTCTTAAGTTAACAAGAAACATGTGTTTTTAGTGGCCTTTAGCATAATGGCCTAATTTGGATGTTCCATTCCACTGTACATTTTAGATTCCTTAAATCGTTAAGGATTAAGCCTTTCTGAATTCATATTTTGTTAATGTGTTGATGTTTATCAAGGGTTCTGTACCTTGTTGTTTGCTATGTACTCTTCTTTTCTTTAGATGTATTATCCCTCTGAATTTTGCTGACCAGTTTTTTTTGTTGATTTCCTAAGGGATGCTAACATAATTGGAATGTCTTAGTTTGTTGCCTTTGCTCATTCTTTATCGTTAAAATGCCTTGGCTCATTCTATGTTGTTTAAAAAATATATATAAATAAATAATTTGTTACATGCTTGGTCATTGCACGTTCAATAATAATAACTTTTTTAATTTATACTTTTTGAAAGGAAAAAAAAAAAACAAGGCTCGGATTTAACACATTCAAAACTAATAATTTATTCTCTAAATAAAAGTTAATTTCTAGCATTATTTTTTTTATTTATGTCCGCATACAATGCAAAAATTGAATTTAAACATTCATATCTTTACCGTAAATCTTGAAGCAGAAGTTCCGCCACTTAACCCATGAGCTCATAGATGAGATGGTAAAGAATCACTTCCGATTTAACCAAAGACTCTAGATTCAAATCCAAACCAGAAAATATAACAACATAAAATCTCTTGAAGAGTTTTATTATTTATTGCGGTTCCATCCAACTCCTGGATAAGTCTCATGAGTTGCATGCAAAAGGTAGTTCGTTCCACTTTTGGTCTTGCATTTAAATCCATGCACAATAGTATCCTGCCAAATATCCTCAAAAACCTTCCCAACAATTTGAAGAGAATCTTTCATTAGCTCTGTCCCTTATTTATGTGGTGTCTTTCAGACTGTATCTTCTTGGAGATTAGGAGTATACAAATAATGGCCACGGAAACTTATCCGATATTATTAAGTAAATTCCGTTAATTTTTTTAATCATCTGAGCACCTAAATCATATTTATTTTCATCAAACGGAACTATATCTTTACCAATTTCAACGCTAAAAAATACATCTAAATTTGACTAAATAAACATGGAATTTTTTTGAAGGAAAATAAATATGGAATTAGAAGTGCTTTCAAAAATAAAAACATTGAATTAGAAGTGCACTTACTCAACGCATATGAAAGAAATAGTAATACATGCTCAACAATTTTAACAAAAAAATAAATAAATAATCCTTACTAAAAAAAACTCCTCATTTCTTGTTAAATGCACCTTTCAAGTTAAACAACGTCATTACATTTATTCCCAATCACTTACTCTACTTTATCGCTTAAAGTTTTTTTTTTTAGAGCTACTTAAACAATCTTCTAACATGCATGTTTTGCCACAGCTTAATACTACCTACGTAATAAATTTCAATGATAGTGGGTTGTTATAGATGAAAATCATCTATTAGAGATTTAGCCAATTTATTTCTCAAGTTTAATAACTGGTGAAATCCTAACATGTGCTCTTATTTTAATAATAATTCAAAAACCATTGACACTAACTGCCCAGAAAACGCTTTAAAAAATTAGATATGAAAAATATCAGTTTTCAAATTCACAACCGAATTGGAATTTCCCTTCAAAAAAAAAAGCTTATTAGAATTTAATGAAATATGATTAATTTGAGGGTATGATTTAGGAATTAGACCCCCATACCCATTATTCCACTTTGCTTTAATCTGCTTATGAATCAATTTTATGCAGATACTACTACTGATTCCAAAAGGTGTTTTAGATTAGACGAATTAGGGAGGATACAGAAGAAAAAAAATTACAAAGCACTGCATCGAACACAAAAAACTGCAACAAGTTTGAGTTATGAAAGCACACTGAAATAGATTGAAATGTTAGAGTCTCCTAAAGAGAAAAATATTAAAACAGAAAACAACAATAAAATGTGATAATCAGAATCAATACCAACAAATCATGAGGAAATAACTAACAAACCAATGATTGATATAAAAGGACACAAGAATGCAAAAGAACATGTTATAATCTCATGGGACATTAAAATATCTCTATATTTTACCTTTTCATTAGAAGAAAAAAGAGACACAACCATAAAGAGTATGCAAGTAGGTAACAGCTCATACACCCTAAAACATGTCAAAAACATACACAAACAAGATGATGCCTATCATCAAAATAAATTTAGATCAGACAACTAGTATGTATAATATGCAGAATTACTCTCCCTACATATGTACTCCCACTGTAACAATATAAGCGAACGTGATCAAAGAAAGTTGATGTATTTGGTCTTTGTACCAAATACATCAACTTTCTTTGACTCACTTTTGCTTATATTTTGTTAGAGAGGGAGTATATAATATGGCACTTTCTTGTATCAGATATTTAGTTTATGTAGGTAGGAGCACGTTATGCTCTGATTGATCAACAAACTAAACCCATACTTATATGGCATTCCAAAATAGGAGGCAGTGTTACTTCGTTCCTTCTTTAAAGTGGTATAAAGTTAAGAAAGATATAAATAGGCAAAAAGACCAATTCCCCGGGCAACTTAAATGTCTGGAGCAAGTACGTACCGCTGAATCCATCAATTGAAGACAGCAAGGTTAACAGATACTTAAAGTCACTGTGGTGATCTAGAAAATGACCATAAGGTGTTTCACATGTAAGACGTCGTTGAAAACTTGGCTCGTACAAACAGAAAACCCTCAGATAAACTCGCAACAAAAGTTTCCAGAAATAAGAAAACGTCTTAGGACCCTTTTACTTTTTAAAAATATTTCAATTTTCATTTAAAAAAATCAAAATTCATTTTAAATTGCTAGTAATAAGACAAAATAATCCATTGTGACAGATGAAAATAATAAAAGTATTGTTGACATTTTCAAACATTCTAAAAATACTAAATTTGTTTTCAAAATCGTAATAGAATATGGTGAGGGAAATACTAATTCTTGTTTCTTCTAATGCTTTAGTTTCAGTGGAAATGAAAACATAAAACAAGCCAAGTAAATGGGCCCTAATCTTTCGAAACTTTCATTGTCATCAATAAAATCTGTCTCAGCCTATTTAATCATCGACCCCCATACCAGGACAAATAATTTCATAAACAGTGTATATGTTCTCCAATCAATAAGCTTTCTTTTTTTTTATAGAAGCATCAAGCTTTCTTTAGTGTGGTAAAATCCAAAGGAAAATGCTAACTTGTACTTGAAGGCCATATGTTAAGGAACCTATAAGTAGAAATTTGTCTTAAAAGTCATGCATTCAAATTCTTAAAAGTATGAAATTGCTTTTAAACACACAATTTCTACTTTTAGGTTCCTTAACATCTGCCCTTAGGGCACAAGTTAGCATGACCCAAATCCAAAACATTGAACCTCTCTTCCAGCTTTGAGAGTCGGAAAAGAAGACACTATCATCATAATGAGCAAGGGTAAAAACACATGACAAGATATGACGGATCATGCCTTAGCTCTCAAGGCAAGGCACCATAAATATCATAATTTTTAAGTGTATAACCAAAGAAGATTTATGTAGCTAAAACTTTCCTATTACTACTTTCTTAAGAAAGGGCTCAGGAAAACAAAGAATTCTAACTTATGCATTACACCGTACAGGAAAGCAACCTAAAAATCGTAATGTACAATAAATATTTCTATGGAATTTTTTTACCAGAGTTCTTGATACATTATGTATAGGTGCCCTTGCATACTAATTGAAGTCAGTAACTAAAGCATTGTCTGTTCTGAAATTGCACGACTATTTACCTCAATTATCAGCAGTCTTTCAATGTGATGAGTTTGCCTTATTCTTTGAGTTATATCATTCAAAGCATGACGACCAAGAGTTCAACATCTTTTCTTGTTTAGTCAAAACCTGAAATCATCAAGCTATTCAGAATTCCTCGTCAAAAATATAGAAAGGTTAACAGCAAAACAAATCATTACATATGCTCGTACCCAAGAAGTGGATTGAAAATCATTACAAAGTACCTCACATGCCATAAATATAAAAATAGGGCACTGTCATCATTAGGACAGTGACTTCCTAAATATTAATGCAGAGCAAGGCAAGGAAAAAAGGAGCATATATATCCGTGACCATAATTATGAAATTCAAGCATACTTGCCCATTGTGCGTCTAAAATGCAATCAAGGGTTAAAAACATAACTATGAAGAAAAACAGCTGAACAACAAACAAGGGACACCTCAAGCTATCTTCTAAAATGTGATTGTAGAAGTAATCAATAAAACTACAGAAATGAAGACCACACTGGCATTTCTATAGTTTGTATGAACGCTTAATGTTCATACATTCTTTATGTTTATAAAACAAAAGCACAAATAGTGTAAGCTCTCAAAAACTAGTTCTTTTTACCTTCAAAAATTATTTCCAAAAAATAAAATGAAAAATTGAATGGACGACACACCTATTTTATGTACCTTTTATCACTAAATTCAATAATAAAATTTGGATGGGAAAACTAAGAAAGAATACATTTATAATTTGCATCAGTCCATGCTTGCCTGCTACTATCTTACTCGTTGTTGATAACTTCAAAAATGAATTACGCTTAACTTTTTAACAGAGATTACAAACACAGTTTAATAATTACCAAAGAAATTAATAATTTTAAAAAGGTAAGGATGATACGGGTCAAGAAAAGCCTTCAATAAGATAAAGTTTACAACAATTCCAATATAAATGACCATTTCATACTAAATTAAAAAAAAAAAAAAACAATAGGAACCAAAGCTAAAATGTCATTAACTTGAAGTCGATGATATTGATATTTTAGCTGTAGTCCGCAACCACAGGGATTATGTAAAGATTGGACATTGGAAAATATTTTCCAACAAATTATTCTGGATGCTGCCAAAGCTTATGTGATAATAGTTACCCAAAGGTGGGATCCAGGATTTGGGAGAGAAGAGACCAATTATTTAGTTGAGAATATGAACTTCAAGCAACACAACTCAAGATTACATCACTTCATGAATCACTAATTTTTTTCATTTCTTAGTAATTTGGGCGAAAATATTAGAATCCCCAAAAGAGCTCCAGAATTTGCTTCATATATAATTTATAAAGAAAGGTTACAACATATAAATACTCAAGTCACTAAAATAGGAGAACAAAATTAACATGCAACCGACAATAAGAAAACAAAATTTGAACAAAAAAACCTAACCAATAAAATTAACATTAATTTTTTTATCAGTTAAAATTGAATCCTTCAAGCAGATTTCTTTATATACGTTGTGTAATAATTACAAGGGATGGGAAACAGATAAACTAACCAAGTCAGTAACATGGGCCTAAACATGGAAGCCAATGTTTCTGGGATACATTGTCAGGAAAAATACAATATACACAATCCTGCCAAAAGCCTCCCCAAGTTTTCAAAATTCTCTTCACAGGTAAGTTGTATGTACTACACAGCCAAATCAAACTTTGCAGTACAATATATAGCCGAGCATGTTCATCCATCGGCAACAACACTGAAAGGTAACCAGCAGTCATAAATCAATAATTAAGAAGGAAAAAAAAAGAACATTAAAAATATCTTTTCTGACTAAAAAATGACAAAAGCATACTACAGGTAAGTAGAACATTAAATTAAACTGTTTATTATAAAAGAAATTCAGTCCATATACCAGATGATATTACTATCAAAATCAATTGTCACCATGTAAATAATTAACCTACGCAAGCTTGAACTCTAGGAAAGCTCCATTAAAGAGATTCCTACCGTCACAAACACAATGACTAATATCCTTAAGCTTTCAGTTTTGCAGACCGTAAATTAAGCCTCACAAAAGCAGTGTGTAAGATGAGGGTTTCCCAAGCTTTGTAAGCTTTATTTAGGTCATATTTCTGAGCGAAGTGGGGCTTGGACTTTTCTCCAATACACCTTTGTCACACAGTGGGCTATTAGGCCTGGTTTATTAACAATAGAAGTGGCCTAACAACAGATATAAGATAGGCTCTGATACAATATTAGTTTTTGGGCCTAACTCAACCCTACAAAAATAGCTTATAAAGTGACGAGTGCCCCAAGTTTGTACACTCCATTTAGGCTATATCTCTAAGATATGTGATGTGAGACTTGGCTTTTTCTCTAATAGAAGATGAAGTCTAAAATTTCCAAGCTGAAGTCAATTATTTTAAATGACCTAATACGCGCACAAAAAAATGACCACCTAGTAACTTACAGTACAGCAAAAAAAGTTCAAACATCATTGCAAAAAGCAATCCTCCCATAAACATATCCAAGCTGAGGAGAGAGAAAACATACTTAATTTTAATAAGACTCCAATTAACTTCAAGTGGGTCTCCAACTAACAGTAGTAATGTCTGGCCTGCCAGGCAATATCTGAGGAACACCATGTCCTGGAAGAAGGGAACAATGAGATTAATTAAATCCATAATTCATAAAACTAATTTTTTAACAATTAAAGATCAAATACAGTGAAGAAAAGCAAAGAATAAAAAAAGCAATGAAAAAATTAAGTCACCTGGTACTGGTGCACTAGGTAGGGTGCTTGAAACTGCTAGATGAAAACCTACATTGCTCAATGGAGGCCTTTCAAGTGGTGGTCGGAAACCTTCATCGCCATTATAAAAAAAAAAAAAGTTATGAACGACATTCAGAACACAAATTACCAAAAGCATTACTGTAATACAAAGCTTCTAAGGTAATCAGCAACAAAAAATAAATAGTAAAACTAAAAAAATATAAGGGAAAGAACCTCCACAAGCTGGAAAATAGATTAACATACCTTCTTGCCCAAAGGGAGGGCCTGAAGGATTTATCCCTCTCCATACAGCATTTTGATGTTGATTGTTTGTCGATGACATTCTCCTTTGCTCATCACTAACAAATTGCCTTAGGTTATCTGGAAGAGGTGGTAAAGGAAATGGAGGATGGAATGTATGTGGAAGGTGTTGCTGAACTGCGTGATTTGTATATGTAAACTGATTTGATGGATTTTGGGGTGGGGCAGGATGTGTATGTCTTTGAACAAATGGGGTGTTACCCTGCTGATACTGATGGTTAGGTTGATGAACTTGGGCATTTATATACACATCATTCTGTCCGAATTCTAATTGTCTACTGAAGTCATGAGGTACATTCTGCTGATACCCCAACTTTGGGGATGACTGATAGGACTGAGGTGGCATTAATGATTGGGAAACATGTGAAGGACGAGCCAGTCCAGACGATTGAGGAACCAATGATACTGGTGGGGCTGAGGATGGTAAAGGAAGAGGCAATGGTTGCAATATTGGAGGAGGTGGTGGTGGTGGGGGAGGAGATGGAGATGATGGAGGAGGAGGTGGGGGTGGTGAAGAAGGCAAAGGTGGGGTTGGAGGAGGTGAATCAAGAGGTAATGGAATGGAACCCTCAGGAGTAGCCAATATGTCTTCTGCAATATCTGAAGTTGGGTCTAAATTCCTATCTGAGCTCTGAAGAAGCATATCAGTTTCGACACAACTGTTCAAATATACAGGTCTCTCATCCTTAGGGTGACCTGAAACATCTTCCATTTCTAGCTCACCATCCACATCCTCCAAGATACAATGGCGCTTGTCATTTGGGGTCACAGTGCCCGTTTCTGATCCTCCAAACTTGGGTGTGGGATCTACTGGAGATGTACCATACATATCTGTACATGAATTGATTTGTAAATCTTCTTCGTCCTCATCTTCATCGAATGCGTGGCAAGATAAAAAGCCAGGCAGCTGAAATGTTGCATTACTGACAGACAACACACATGAATACAACAAGAATCAGATATCCAAATTACATTTTTTAACAAAAAAAAATGGTAATAGAAAAGAAAACAAGAAATACACAGAAAAGCTTAATAACATGGCCAATATAATCCTTCAAAAATAAAAACATGGCCAATATAATAAATGCTGTCTATCATGGCATCAGGCATTCTATTTGACAATCGATTATTTTCTCCTGTTCATGTTGTTTCAATACTTTGTTCACAATAATTTTAACAGAATACTGCTTAGCTGTAATAGGAGAGTATAATAGGTCAGCAATCAGTTGGAACGTGTCTCGTCTAACAAAATAGTGAACACCAAAAGGAGTCGCTATTCATAGCAATTTAGATAACATAAATTACTTTGCTGCATCATTTCAGGATTCAGAAAATATTATTTCTCTTGGGTTTGAATAAGGATAAACTAATTGTGCAAAATTGACCAGAACTCATGATAGGAAAAACAAGAATTTATGGAATCAACCTAAAAAATTGATGGAACAAATACCAGACCTTCCATATTCATCAACAAGCATGCCTTCCATTTCTCTAATTGGGTCATCCACAGATCGCTCGGCACGAGAGGGACGTCTGAAGGAAAAGCTAACTGTGATATCATCATTTGAAACCCCAATTTCATCCATGTAACGGCGAATAACGGACTCAGGCAAAATTTTCCTCTCAAGCCACAACCTCAAAACCTGCAAACCACCAAAAATAGAAAATATACATATTCAAACAAAATTTCATTTCAATGAATGAGGTAAAGTCACAGTCAAAGTCAAGTAATGTTGTATTTGACATTCATAAAACATGATCACGTAGGGCTCAATTTGAGGAAAAGAGCCATGAAGCTGTTTGCGATGCTGGATGAATTCGATGTTTTCCCCGTAACCTCCCTTCCCCTGACATTGGTGTTATTTGCATTTCAATTCAGAAAAGTAGCCCATATATTTCTAAGTGGTGATGACCTAACTTCCCTTGGAATAAGTTGTTTGAGATGCAGCATTAATCTAATGTTAGTCCCTTTACTTTGAATCGTCATCCATGTTTGTTCTAAAAATATTTTCAAGATTGAAGTGTCAAATTCAGTGGTGATTGATGGTTTTCACACTATAGACATGGTGAATTTAATCGGAGTGAAACACCAACATCAGTTTCAATCAGAGACAAGGTTGAATAAATGAAACAGTGGCCACTCTTTAGGGCTCTTGTGCATGTTTCCGGGCACTTTCCTCCACTAATATGCAAAGAAACTAACTGGCTAGCTTTGTTGCATTATTTGTATTTATTTTCTTTCTTGTTTTTTTTTTTTAGGATTTCAATGCA
>Ga0315914_1001149_pt1 | contig 38398 bp, 24 predicted proteins | sample MpolenodulesMG_FD_203920 | JGI IMG/M metagenome (GOLD analysis project Ga0315914, IMG submission 203920) | Medicago polymorpha root nodule microbial communities from Los Angeles, California, United States - elongated nodules | ecosystem: Host-associated > Plants > Roots > Nodule | place: USA...
CTGTTTATGAGATGACCGACAACGACAATTATGTTGATGGCGTAGGTGATGAATGACAACGAGGAGAAACTGAAGGGATTTACATAGAGGGGTTTTGCAAAATTTTAATCCTCTTTGCGGAAGAAATTCCATGAGAACGGATCTTGATTAAATCATTAACCACAAATCAAACAGAAACTTAAACACTTTAAGATTCATGTGTTTACCTCTTGAAGAGCAGAACCTTTGTAGCAGAAATCTTTCTGATCACGAGCAAAGCAAAGTAGCGATGCCTCTACATAGTCCACACGAACAGAACTTCTCCGATGACCGGTGCTAGCCAATTCCAACGGAGATTCAGAGAGATTAGGTTTAGAAAGCGGCGGCTAGGTTTACTCTTGTGAATTAGGTTAAGCATTTCAACCAACAAAATGTTTCAGCACAAGTGTTCTATTTATAGAACCACTTGTGTGGTCATCAATTCAATCACTTAAATACACCGTACCTTACGGTGGACCGCGTTTCTATATTTTCACAATTAAATAATAAGTCATACATAATTATTTAATTACTAATAAGTCTCACTTATTATTTTATAAATAAGTCTTACTTATTTATTTCTCTCATCTATCTGTCCTTTGTGTGTGACCCTATGGGTTCCCGTAACGTTGGCAATAATATTAAATCATGTATTTAATATTATAAACAGTGAGCGGTATCTAGCAACACATCACTGCTACCCAAGTGACGAGAATTACATGTCATAAGATCATGTAATTTGTATGACTGTTTTACAAAACTACCCAAGATTTAAGGTTGAAATGTCAAAATTGTCCATGGTGTTGATATTGTGTCAAAATATTTGTGTCAAGTTATCAATTCTCATTAGATTAATGGCAAGTGCCTCATTAGATTAATGGCAAGTGTCTGGTTACTTACTTTAAGCTATCTCTATCTCTATATACATGTATTTTAAGCTACATTTTGCTTATGTGTCATCTTACCAATGCCCCATTTCTAACTATTTCTTTATATGCATTCTCTCTCATTCTAAGTTACACTTTGCTCATCTGTCACCTCACCAATGCCCCATTTCTAATAATCTCTATTTCTTATGCATTCTTCTAGCCTTTTTTAATTTTTAATTATGTTCATTATTTATTGTTTATGTCTCCTAATACTGTCAGTTACACATACACAACATATTTAGGCAAGAAAATATATTGAGGTCTATATTAAATTCTAAACTTTCATATTAGTTTCTGAGATTGGTCTATGTCTTTTTTTTGACAAGTTAAATTGGTCAATATTAAAACCCCTCATAGAGATTTTTGTATATTATATATTATATATTTATTTTATATACAATGAATCTATTATGGCAATCTATGTGTAACCCACATTTACTAAAAATCATTTACTTATTTTTTTAATAATGGTTACCAACACTGGAATGATTATGTTGTAGTAATGGTCAATTATAACTCTTACTTACTACCTTTATTATAGATGGCTGGCAATTATATGTGTAACTCCTTTTTACCAAAATTATGTACCTGTCAATTGTTTCTTATTATAACTCCTTATTTAGTCATCATGGAGGAGGGGTTAATGCAACAAAAAGAAAAGATCCCCACTGCATAATTTTTTCCAATTCTTCATTCTTATGTTACAATTTTAATATACCATGCCACACAAAAGTAATGGTCACAATGATCAAAGTTCACAAATTTTTTATTTATGTCACAAAAAATATAATAATAAATATAAAAAAATAAACAAGTAACAAACTTGCAGGGTTACATATTTAAACCCCTGACAACGTAGGTAACCAAAAAAAAACCCTGACTACGTAAAGCCTTGGAAGTAGGGATACAATTTCAATTTGGGTGTGCCTCTTTACATTCATTACCATAAAGCCTAAAAAAATATGTTACTCCCAATGATAGTATTTCCCTTACACCTATATAACCATCACTGGTGTCATTCCTTTTCTACACATTCGGTCACATCTATCTGTACAATTTCATTGATTCCACATATTCTCTTTGCTTCCCTGCCACGTCTGCCATTGATGTCATTGGAACCAAGTAAACTACTTTCCTGCACTTTTCCTCTGCCATGTTAACTAAATGTTTTGATCTAATCTTATTTCATGTTCTTTATTTTTATAGGGTCGAAGAAGTCAACGTCAGTGGTGTGCATACCTTTCTCAACGAACTCTCCAATGCTGCCCCTGATACTAGGATCAAAGTTAGGATAGCACACATGTGGGACACGCTGAATATAAAAAAAAAAAGAAGGAAATTATTAGTACATATATGGTGCTAATTGATGAGAAGGTGTTTTTCATTGCTCTTATTATATTGTTGTTCGTTTGCAAATAATCTTTGTTTGCTTCCTACTTACAATTGTTGTTCCTTAGCAAATAATCTTAGTTTTCTTCCTATTTACAAATGTTTTCTAGGCAAATTGCATTCATGCTACAATACCAAGGAGGTTCTCACCTTCATTGAGGAAAATCTTACAAGAAGGCAGGATATATGTCATTTCACGCTTTGAGGTCACAAAAAACAAGGAGAAATATGTTGTAGTTGAAAAAAATTCATCAATGCTTCATTTCTATGGTGACGCAATTGTGACTGAGGAGGGCTCGGATGACAACACAATCCCTCGCTATATCTCTGAATTTGTCAATTTCAATGATCTGCCCAAACGTTGTGGGAAAGAATTGTTAGCAGGTTGGTTAATCAAAAAATTAAATGCCATGCACATCTATTATATTATGTAAGGAATGTAACACTTTAATGCAAAATAGATGTGATTGGATTTATAGTTGATGAGGATCCAATTGAGGAGAAAACAACTGTGAACAGGAAAGTTGACATGTTGTGACTTCATTTGGCAGATGGAAAGGGTACTCACTCCTCTAAATGAAACGGTTGATGAGATCAATAATTATATTGTTCAGTTTACTGATGGAGAAACAAAACAATATAGAAGCTCAAACGAGAATGACAAGACAACTGACAACATATCAGATCAAGAGCTTATGTATCAGGTGGAATTTCTATACTCCATAAATATTAATGGATTTCCAAGTCATTGTTTGGAGCTTGAAGAAGGAATGCCTATTATGATATTGAGAAATATCAATCTGGCCTTAGGAATGTGTAATGGAACAATACTTATTATTACGCATCTAAGAGAGCGGGTAATAGAGGCTAAAATAATTATAGGATCTAACATTGGTTCAAAGGTACTAATCCCAAAAATTGTTCTGACCTTTAACGACTCTAAGTAGCCTTTTTTGTTGCGCAAGAGGCAGTTTCCAATTAAGGTGTGCTACGCAATGACAATAAACAAAAGTCAAGACCAGTGATTAAATTATGTGGGATTATATTTGCCAAGACCTGTATTTAGTCATGGACAACTATATGTTGCCTTTTCGAAAGTGACTTCCCCAAAGGGTCTGAAAATTGTAATTGTTGAGTGTGATGAGAATTATGTACAATACACAAAAAATGTAGTGTACCACGAAGTATTTAGTGGTCTTCCTCAATGTAAATATATTTGATGCACTGTTTTAAAATCTATCTATCATCTATGATAACTTCAGCTCTTTACTATCTGAGGTGCACTAATGGGAGAAATAACAAATATATTTGATGATGTCTAAACTCAACTCAATCAGATATAACCCTATAGACAAGATACAGAATGTGGAAATCAATTGTCACATGATTAATCAAGCAAGTTAATCATATGCCTTTTATCAGCTTATGAATGCATAATTTTACAACACAATTGTGTTTCCAAAGTCCTTATTTTTCTTCGTTTTGATAAAATTATTCAGAATTAAAATTTAAGCTAAACATATTAGCTCAAACAAACAAGGTTCCTTCAAGAACACAGAGAAACACAATCTTATAGATAGGCACAGACACAGTTCAAATACCAAATAGTGAATATCTTTGATACAACATACTAGCTCAAACAAACAAAGTTTATTGCTAACTAACACACTTCAATTAGTGCCATCAATTTTTTTAGAATAATAACCGTAACAAACTACAATCCTTCCAACACCACAATAACCATTTAAATAATTGCAAGGGTGAAAAAACTTAATAATGGTTAGACCCATAAATTTATGTCTACAAACCAACTTAAAGCATAAATGGTTCCAAATGAGCAGCAACCAATGTTAAACCAATAACTAAAATAACCATATCAATTGATCAATGTACCTTATATGAAGCAACCCACAGTTAATTGGCAAAAAGTGTCAATGGTTCAACTCACAGACCTAGAAAAAACAACACATTACATCAACAATGACAAAACCGAAATGGGGTTCAACAAATTAAAAATAAATCGAGAACAAAATTTACTTTAAGGAACATGTGTACAACAATAGTGGGATGATGATTGTCACCGAACCCAGCAATGGATTCAAGTGAGAGCTCAACGGAAAGTAACCCGCAAATGAAGAACAAAAGAGAAAGAAGAAGGAACTGATTCGTAAAAAAATGGATGAATTTCTAGCTCTTACCAAATGATTACATGTTGAGATCACCTTCTTCTCGGTGCTCAACAGTTCTGCACTGGAACCATGGTTTGTTCACTCGACATCAACGGAGAGCCATTTACAATAATAACACCACCGACATCGTTTATGATGGTGAATACAGATCAAGGATTAATTTAGCTGTTTAAATTATCAATGATAACATGCAGAGTTCAGGTTGGGTAGAAGGATTTTAGGATTTAAAAGATTTCACGTTTTTAGGGATTGAGTTGTATGTCTTTTTTTTCAATTCCTTTTATGTTTTTTTAATGTGAAAAACTGCCTTCTTTCTTATGTTTTTTGACAAGAAAACTGCCTTTTTTATGTCTTCGTATCTTTTGATTTTAAAAAAGTCACTATTTAAATTTGATAGAATATTTGCTATTTTTTTAGGATGGAATATATGCTATTATTATCTTTTTATATTTAAGTTAATCAACTAACAAAAGAAAAATCAAGTTTTTACCTTAAAAATATAGGTCTGCAAGGTAAAATTCAAGTTTTTACCTTAAATCTTTATTTCATTTTTCTTTATCAAGTACACCTTCGTTCTTTTCATTTGTAGCCATTCACACACATTAATCAACTTTAAATATGGTTAGTGTCTCTTTACATATGCGGTTGCAAATCACGTTTTACTTGAAATCATGACATAAAACAACTTTAACACATAATCTCTAATTCTCAGCTACTTAAAACCACGACATATTTACATCTTATAGTATGTAGATGTGTTTTTGCTTCATCAAACCCAACTCCAAAAATAAAAATAATCTTTGCAAAAATAATCATATTTTAAAAATAAAAAATGTACAACATTTTCTTTTCATTTATGTTAAAAAGTTTAATCAAACCCGTGCAACCCATGGGTTGTCTCCCTAGTGATTAGTAATATTGTGATTAGTTTCCTCTGTATGTGTACTTTTTTTGTTTGACAAAACCTATGTATGTGTACTTGATAAAATGTACGTTTTTATGCATATTTACTATGATTTAGTGATTAATATAAAATATCTATATTATATTTTTGTTTATTTATTTACAATTTTACTACTATTCTATAAAACTAATAGTATGTTAGTATGAATATTTTGGAAATAATAGTTTAGTTGTGAGTGATAAAAATAAATTGAGAATAAATGTGTGTTTTGTAACTGATATGTGTTGCTGCTTCTTAGAGTGACACAATGACAAAGTTTCTATATTCAAGAATGTAGGAATCATAATATCCTTATGTTAAGATTTTTTAACTTTCTTTTCATCTTTCTTATCCCTTTTCATAAATGAATATCCAATTTATATAAGAAAAAAATATATTTTTAGTAAATAAAGAAGTATTAAGTGTGTATAATCAATAATGCTATACTCTAACAAGTAGCAATTTCAGAGACAAAGTTATTGTTTGAACATAGAATGTGAAGTGAAAATAAAACTCTAGAGTTATACATTAGATATTAGAGTATGTTAGTGAGTATGATTTGAAAAATACAAAAATCTCGTATTTTTTAGTTTACAAACATTGATTAATTTCCAATATTATACAAAGAGACTTACTGTCTCTTTTAAAAGTATATCCAAACTCGACAGTTTTCTCTATTCTTCCTCGTCTATTTGGCGCACATATGAACAACTTTTTTCATTTCTTATCCTCTTTTCGTAATTTTTTATCACTTTGATATTTAGAGTGGTCATGATATCGTTGTTCATTTAATATTTAGAATGGTCATAGTCTCTTCACTTCAAGAGCAGTCCTAGTACCTTCTAAAAGTAGTCATAATACCATACTAGAGTGGACATAGTACCCTATTTAAGTGGTCTTAATATCATACTAGAATGGCCTTAACACCGTATTTGAGGGTGTATTTGTAGAATGGAGTTTACGATGCATCAGGTTCTGAGACAGTTCTAGCCGAATTATTTTTATTGGGAAAAATTCAAGTCCCACATTTGATAAACATGACTCTTGATATGAGTTTATAAAGAGGAGACAATCCTCACCATACAAGTCGATTTTGTAAGGATGAGTTAGACCCACATTTTAACATGGTATAATAGTTATTCAACTTCAATTAAAAGAAATAATTAATTAAGGTCTCAACACAAAATTATGGTTTAAACAAACACCATAGCAAAATAATTTTATAGTTTTCAAAAATAAATTCCAAGAAATATAATAAATGACAAAACACCACAACCCTAGTGTTACAGAATTAGAGCAACACAATCGTATACATAGTTTTCAGAAATAAATAAAGACGGAAGAGTCAACCCCACCATCTCAATACATGGCAACTAAAGCTCCTCAACTTGAGTATTTGTACTCCCACGAGTACAGACACCATAATCACACAACAACAAAACAGAGGTGATAATACATTCATTAAAAATATATATGGTATATTTAAACATTATATAATAGTAAATTTTTTAGTCATTATATATATATAAATATATAGGGTTTTGTTAGAAGCCATCCATGAAGGTGTGTTTTAGCAACCCACACCTCAAGGTGTGATTTTCACTTTTTGGTTATAATTTTGCTAAAAGACACCTTCATAAAAATTAGTTGGTGTCTTTTAACAAATGCTCATAGAATAACTTGCTAAAAGGCACATTCATAAAAGGTGTCTTCTAGCAAAACATATATATAATTCACAGCACACACCACTTCAAAACATTTACATTCACACATCATTCACAACACTCACCATTTTCGAACATCAATATTTACAACACACCATTTTTAAACATCAACATTTCTATACAAAATGCACTTCATTCATATCAACTATATGCATGTGGTACCCAATTGTATTCACCAATTTTGTATGTCAGAGTTATGTTACTGAATATACACTCACTAATATCACTAATTTTCCTAAAAATGGTATCATGCATGAGGAAAGGCTTAAGATTACGATATATAAAATAAATCATCATCATTGATACAAAGTTCAAACATATATTAAACTCACCAATATCAACACTATTATACAATATTTATTTCACCACTATTCAACACCGTTATACAATATATATTTCCCAATATCAACACGATTACACAATATATATCACCAAAATCATCAACACCGTTACACAATATATATTTCCCAATATCAACACGATTACACAATATATATCACCAAAATCATCAACACCGTTACACAATATATATTTCCCAATATCAGCACGATTACACAATATATAACACCAAAATCAATATCGTAAATAATATTTAACTAACCAATAACATCACCATAAACAACAATATTTAACTCACCAATAGCATCACCATAAACAATATTTATTCCACCAAATGACGACACCACATTTATTCATCTCATCAAAACAACATTATAACATATTATTTCATCTCATTAATAATAACTTTATAACATATTATTTTATCTCACCAAATAATACACCATAAACAAACTCATTAATCTCAACCATGATTTCGATATAACTTAATATTTTATCTCACCAATTAAAGCACCATTTACATCATCAATTATCACAATAATAACTTCATTACAACTTAAAGTTTTATCTCAGCATTATCATCACATGTAACATCATCAATTTTTATGAATAAAAACACCATAACTTCAATTATATTAGCCTGATACTCCTTGATCTAACATTTGTCTTAGACCCATCATTTACTTTATGAGAATCTCTTTTAAAACACCTAAACATACTCCCTTGCCTAAGTACATTGATGACAGTCTGTCATATCACATTTTTAGAGTCCTTTTAATTAAGTTTTTATTTTATTTTTATTAGTTTATTACTTAATTTAAAGTCCTTTTAAATAAATTGTCATGTCCTTATTTATTGAGTCGAGCAGTGAAATGTTTTAAATTAGTGTTTAGTATTATGATTATTGGTAACATGATTAAAGAAAGGCAAAACAAGAGGTGACAAAAAGTAATTAAGAATTCATATTAATGAATGTGCTTATGTTGATCAAGAGGAGAAAAACGTGACGAATTCTGCTCTTTACCAAAAATGATTTGCTCATTCTCAAGTGAAATGACGAATATACCCCTACGCAAGTTAACTCACATAGCGTGAGTTAACTCACACCAGTTATGATGTTTGGGTGACTTAAATCACGCAGCATGAGTTAACTCATGCTACGTAAGTTAAGTCATTTATCAGCAACACATCAACACACTTCCCTCATTTCCCAACTTTTTCAAACACGAAAATTTCACCCCCAAATTCAAATTTCACCGTCCTTGCGCTATTCAAAGCAAATTTCGTCCACAATATCAAGTAAGTGATTATTATCCTACTTCTTTGCAATATTTTGGTTGAAATTTTTGAATTTTTGTAGAAAATTAACATTTTTAGGTTTTTAAAAAATTGCCTTGCATGTTAAAGATTATGATTGTCAATGATGATTTAACTTAGAAATTGTTGTTTAGGGTACAATGTGGTAGTTTAGGGTTTAGAAATTGTTAGATTACATAGTTGTTTGAAAATTGCACACTACGTGTTCGGTCAAATGTCTCAGTGATATTTTTTTTGTTTTTTTGGATTGTTAATGATGTAATTAGTTAGAATTATGTTTGTTAATATTGATTATAGTTAATTTGACTGCAATGTGGTAGTTTATGGATTCAAATTATATTGTCGACATTATAATGTTGTTGTTGCATTATTAAAGATGACACATGTGTTGTTGTCGAAATTATGTGAAAATGTGTTAAAGATTTTTTGCTAACATCATAACTGGCGTGAGTTGCGTCTTATTTTAATGTGTTTGACCAGCATCCGGTTCCACGAAGGAGGTCTACGAGTCATAGTCCACAGGAGCATCAGTTGTGTCTTATTTTATGACTTGTTTTTATGAGTTTTTTGATATTTGTAGTATTTTTTTTTGACATTTTGGTTGTTTGATATTAACATTTACGCGGTTGCGCCTCTTTATGACATTTGAGTTAATTTTCGTTAAAATTGCGTTTCTAAATTATGAATGAATGAATGCATGTTCTCTAAATTATGAGTTTTTGTTGAATGAATGAATCGTTGTTCCTATGTATGAACGAACGAAGGAACAAAGCTAAATAGGAAATGAGGCAGTAACTACTGCCTGTCTGTTCTGGTGCGCACAGAACTAGCGTGAGTTAACTCACGTTGCTTTTTGCACTAGCTAACTTAACATGCATAGGGGCATTTTGGTCATTTCACTTGGGAATGAGCAAAAACGTTTGGGTAAAGAGCAGAATTCAAACGTGACAACTAGGTTACATAGACCTATATAAAGGAAGCATCACACTTTGGCACATGATTATTCACGTTGGTGGAAGCTAGCCGCACAATGGGCATCACGTTTTGGGAAGAAAGAGCCGCACACATATCAAGAGGAAGCAGGAGGCAATAAGAAGATAAACACAAACCGTAATGACTTTTTGAGTGAAGAGCCACCACTACGGTTGATCATCTCAACCGGTTTAATTTCTTTTCTATGTGTTTATTGCTTTGATAATGTGTAGCTAATTTCCCTTGATTAAACCAAGATGAATCTATTGTATATGTGATCCCAAGTAGCTTTTGACTCTATTGATATCAATATAATTCAGTATTTATTCATAATTATTATTGCTTAATGCTTTTCTTAATATCGTGTGTTTGACTATTAACACTAGCTTCTATCGATTGCTTGAATTGAATTTAGGTTTCAATTGACTACTAAACCTAGCTATTGAACCGGACATAGTAATTCTGATTAACTCAACATATGAAACTAGAGATAGGAAGTTGAGAGTTAAGACTTAGGGTGAACGAACTAGAACACCGCTTCCAAAGTTATTCAATCGGTTTAAGAGATTAAAAGGTTATAACCTAGGAAAGGGCTTTGAGTCAAGAGATTGATAGCTTAGAGAATTTACATTGAGAACTTAGAGAATTTAGCTACCATAGGGACCAATAGAGGATTCGAAAGCTTAATCATCTGTTTTCCATATAATCTTCCAACCAGTTTATTTACTTGCAATTTATTATTTTTATGCAATCAACTCAACTGCCTAGGGCACCATTGAATTTAATACATCCTTTATTTTAACGCTTTTGCCGAGTAGAAATTGAAACAATCCTTGTGGATACGAACTTATAAATTTTATTACTTCGATATATTTTTAGTACACTTACTAAAAGTTTATCATACATTTCTACGAAACCTTTATTATTATTTTTTTACTTCCTAGACTAATTTTAAGAAGAAAAGGAAGGATTCACAATGCAGAAGGAAGTGCACGACCGTGCACCTTCCAAACGCACAAGAAAGAAAAATATGCAGATGAGACATGCACAATCATGCTTTCCACACGCACGGTCGTGCTCCTTGCACAAACTCTGCAGAAATTGAAGATTATGCGATTTTTCGCCATGGGAGCTTTCCTGGTTCCGATTTTGACCCCAAACACACTCAAATCATCCAGAAACATCACCCTAAGGTTACCCTAACATTTAAACATAAACTTTTACACAATTCACCTATTTACAACAATTTCTCATGTGTTTAATTCACCAATCAAAATACCTAATCAATTTCAAACTTCCTCTCATAACCTATACACACCAAAACCTCTCACCAACACCAATCATCTTCAATTCACTCCACAATTTTTCTATGATAATAGCATAACAACATAAGATTCATAACAACCTTAAAATTGGGAATCAATAGACCCAACAAAATGAGGGTTTGAGAATCCTCTTCCCCCTATTCAAAATTAAAACTCAAAGATGAATAATTTCTCCCCCTTACGTTGAATTCACAGAAGATTGCAGCTTTATGCTTGATTCCTTAGTTAGTGCTCTTCCCTCTTCCTTTCCTCTTTCTCCTAGGTTTTATATACTCTCTATGTTTTATCTGCATCCTTAACCCTAATTCGTTCTTTACTCCTCTCAATTTCTTTCTTTTTCTCTATTTTCTATAACTCTAATTCTCTAATGTCCTTCTCTATTTATAGCCACTATTTGGGTTTAGTTTTCTCCTATAATTCTTAGACAGACCTGTTATCTGCACCCATAGTCTGGTTACTATTCTTTCTGTAACAACATAGCTTTGTTGTTTACACCTTCCTCTGTTTAAACCACTAAAATGCTACATAACTTTGCAACTCACACCCCTTTTCTACCCAGTATACCAATGCACCTCTGTCTGCATTCTACTTTCTTATTCTTACTAAAAACGTTATTTTCTTCCTAAAAATTATTTTCTCCCATTCTTTAACTAACTAGTTAACTCCTCTACCCCCTCATTATTTATAACATCTATAACCACGAATAATTTAATTAATAACATCAAACAATCACTACTAATAATAACGATATTACTAATATTATTCAATAATAATACTAATATTAGTCAATAATAATACTAATGGATTAATATTAAAAGCCGGGGTGCTATATGGGAAAAACTCAATCCCACATCGGGCGTGAGAGCGTGTATTGGGAAAAACGCAAGTCCACATCGAGTAAGTATAACTTTTGATAAAAGTTTATAAAGAGGAGGCAATCCTCACCATACAAATCAGTTTTGTAACAATAGTGTGTTTAAGAGAGATAGAGAGTTAGGGAATGAATGAGAGGAGATTGAAGGAGTTGAGCTAAAACGGCTCTAATTAAAATTTATTTACTAGAGCATGTCGTACAATTTTTTTAGGTAAGATATATACAGGGACGAATCCATGTTACGGCTATGTGAGGCTAAAGCCCCACATCCAACATCCCTATTTTTTTTTATTATAATTAGGGTTATGTGTAACGAGTAGTCATAATAGTCTCTCATTGTATTAAAATTTTAAAATAGTCTCCGATTTTGCACTTTGTTAGTCAAAATAGTCATGAAGTGACAACTAGTAAGTATATTAAAAGATTAATATGACAATATTAACAAATTATTTTAATGTTAGGGACTATTTTGACTAGCAAAGTGCACAATCAATGACTATTTTTAAAATTTTGAACATTGAGAGACTATTATGGTTACTCCTTACACATTCAGGGACCAAAATAATTATTACCCATTATAAATAAAACACAATATGTTAAGAATAAGACCAACAAGTCAACAACCTTGTGCAAAATTTGTGGAAACAAATAAGTGCAACATATTTATTATGATTTATAAGCTTTTGAAGTTGGTTTTGCTTTTGTCGGTAGCAAGTGCAAGTGTTAACAACAACTTAGATTTTAGTCCCACATGCACCAAATGTCTGGATCCACCCCTCAATATATATTATATATATAAAAGAAAAAAAGAAGTGAGGAGGACATAAACTTTTTTTTTGGGGGGGTTTTCAGGAGAACATATACTAAACACAGGAAATAATAAAGGAAAATATATTACATTGTAGGTATTATAAACATTTGTATTCTTTGATTTCCTTTAGGAAAACAGAAAAAAAGAAAACTTCATGACAACTTCAGTAAAACCATGGTTATCCTCGTTGTATATATCAAAAGTTCTAAAAAAAAAGAGCAAATGATCATGATCGTAACAGGTGAGTTTAAAACATGAACAGAAGTGGTTTGGTGATTGTCCTCCTCGATGTATAATCCTATGGACCTACGATTCACATATCTGGAATTTCTTCAATGTTTCTGAGTAACCGAGTTAGATGGAGCCAAAGAACTCATGACTCCAAGTTTTAGAACTCTTTTCAATGTCAACACAATAATGTTTAAACCACTTTTGTTCAACAATTTGAGGACTCATATGTCTTCATGTTGCAAGATATCAACACTAACAATTTTCTCATAATAAATAATGCTTTTCAGTTTACTATAGAGTCCACAAATCTCTATTTATGATTATTATCCACACAATCATGAGCAGTAACATTATTAATAATATGTTAAACAACTCTATCAATTGTTGGATTATGTATATTACAACACCACATTTTTAACATGCAAAAATATAGCTCTTGCATTCAAAATGCGGAATATGTTGAAATATTTACTCTAAATCGCCTTTGCACAAAGAGCGTTGTGATAAGATGGCACGGGTCTCTTATAACTTACTCATGATCCTAAGCTCGAATCCAACATTGGGCATGCAACATCGTTAAAAACTCCTATACTATGAACCATTCTCACCGTTTTTTTTGACAAAATAAACCAATGGCTCATACGAGACACATGCATGCGACCTTTGTTCTTACGTAGTCATTTACCATTTATTGTCACAACCCATAATTTGGCCTAAAAATTAACCCTTGTATCTAAGAAATTAAACTATACATTCATTACTGTCATTTAAAATTTCCTTTCTCCTGCTCAAAGATATCCATTCACTACTACATAATAACATTTGAGTCAGATACAAAGTAATATTACATGACCAAGAACCAAAAATTCTTCAATGATTTATATATCGTGTCAAGATGGATTAATGTCTTGGAGTAAAGATAATGTAGATTTCTCAAAAAAACTTACCTATACATGTATATATGTAAGTATATACATATTCACCTATTCAGCTAATACACAAGCCACATTTACTGCTTGATTATTACTTTATATGACAATTATTTGGATTCTGATCCTCTCTCACGAGTCACGTTGTAGCAAATTTTTGCTGCACCACTGTACTATGAGAGAGAGGATCCGAGTCCCATATCATCTTTTTATAATTAACCACTACTCTTACTAGGTAATTGGCTTTGGTTATTAATATTTGAAGAATCTCCTTTTGTGAATGAGGACATGGCTGAAAATAATGCTTCCTTGAGAGAAGGATCTTTTTCTAGAGCTTCACTCACAACATCAACCAAAGCAAGTTTTCTCTCATTGTTTATCATATTTGGAAACACCTCAAATGATTGAGGGTAATGACCTTGGAATGGAAAAGGGAGCAATGATGATTGTTTATGATTTTTGAATTGTAAATAGTTACTTGGAGGGAGTGTAAAATCAAGTGTAATTGTAGGGCATGTTGGAGATGGAGAGAAAGTAGCTATAGCATTTGAGTTTGGTGGAGATAATGGTGAAGAGAAGAGGAATGTGTTTGTTAGATTGTTGCCATATTGTTGTAAATTTGTTGATGAGGTAGGAAGGAATGTGTTGAGTGCTGATGATGTTAAGTTTGCTATTGGTTTTGCTGCTGGTGGAAGTTGATGATTATGGTTTCCTTCATAGGTTGTGATGAACACACTCTCATCCTTAAAACACCTTTGCACCTGTTAATTACAATGTAGTTAATATCATATATTGAGTTAACTTTATGCAAGAAAATTTCATCCATATACACCACAATAATTTGATCCTTAAAATAGTCTCATATATATCCTTATAAATTATAATTGATTCATGACTTTTTATGAAGAAGTGCACTTACAATTACACCTATGTATAGTAAATTTTGTTCATTTTAAATGAGACAAGTTTTCATTATTTTGAACAAAAGTACATATTTGAGAAGTTAAATAAGTGAAAAATATTATTTTAATTCAAAATTCAAAATTTATGTTTATTTCAAGTGTTGCAAAATTCCAGAACTAACTATTGGAGATTAATTAATTTCTGCAAGTATAGGAGCTATAGAAATTCTCAGTTTCATTCTTTTAGGTTGAATGTGTAGGTATCAAAGATCAAAATAAATAAGGTTTGTTCCCTTCCCATGTTTCTGGTTTCATTTCAACTTAAACTATTAAAGATAAGAGAATACTTTCATCATCATCTTCTTTCATAATATTTGAAAACAGATGAACTACATATTAAAAAAAATTGAAAATGCTAAATACATCGTTTTTCATTAATTGTGAAAATGTATTCTTCCTGGTTCGTTTTCCACCTTTCCTTTCACAAACATTCACTACATGTGTCTTCCATTTTTTATTTATTTTTGTATTATTAGGAACTAAGAGTCTTCTATCTCTTTGATAGCAATTTAAAATGAACATATAATTTAAAAAAATAAAAACTGAAAAAGATTTTAGAAAGTAATTAGAGCCTAAATTTGAAGAGCTTGCAATGTTCCTCCCCTTTTTAATGCATTAAAATTGTTGTCATGTCTCATTGTAGTACATCAATTAAGGACGAACATCAGAACAAAGTAACCCATAACAAGATATTTGCTCAAATATCAAGATACAAAATATTGTACTTTCTCCATTTCTATTATACTTATAAAAACAAAAATATATTGAGAACATTATATATTTTTTCTTTAATTTTCCCCTCAAATAAATAGTTTGAAACAAAAATTGTTAAATTTTGGAAATAATATTTTTTAGAATTTAGGTTGGCCTTACATTTAACGATTTCCAATTGAAATTCTTATATTCTACATAAAATCCAACTCACTTCTATAAAATCGATTTATAAGATTAAAAAAAAAAACTCGAGCTTATGATAATTTTTAGGTCATATCATATCAAAATGGTACGATCTAACAAATTAATTAATAGTTTACCTGCTTACGAACTGGGCATGAAGTTCCCATACTGCAACGATAGTAAGCTCGTGGACAAGGGTTGCCCTTGGCTGTCTTTTGTCCATATTTTCTCCATTGACACCCATCAACCATCTAAACATTACAAATTAATAAATAATTAAAATACTGATCAATCATCATAAGTAGTAATTGATTAGTAGATTATTGTACTTATTAAAAAAAGAAGAGTTGCATGCATATCCTTACGAAAGCAAAATCTGATCGTGCCCTTATGGACACCCTAGCTCTCCTGCAGCCAACCTCAGATGATTGGTCCTCTATTTTGCTATTTATTTCACCTTCATTAATGTATTCACATGCAAGATTTCTTCCCATGTTGTTTTCATTGTTTTCCACTATGACAAATCCATTATTTTTGCTACAATCTGAAGGTGAAGGCTCATCAAAGAACTGCCGAGTAGGCAACACTGGTTTCTCCGCATCTTGTGGATTTCCCTTCTAATTAATTATGAAGAAAAATGTACAAAGGTTAATATATGCAATTATATTTATTACAAATTGAAAGTATCATAGGTTTAAAAAGTTTCATTGACCACATTCACCAAATCCAAAATTAAAGTTTAATTTATCACTACTAGAAAAAGCAAATTTAACGAGGAAAATTAGTGACGGAAAAAATGAAATTCTTCACAAATTCCTTGGTCACAAAATTTAATGACGGAATTAGAGAGGGATTTCACGTTTTCCCTCAATAAATATCCCTCACTAATTTTTGTTTTTTAGTAGTATATCATATTGAATGTGTCCAACCAATTGATGATCGACAACAATACAGCATCTATGCCATGTTAATTACATAAACAACAAAAAATTCTTCGTTTCTAATTTTTTATAATCATTAATTATTGTTTATTTTTTGTGTTTATCTATTTGTAACAAGACGGGAAATAATTAATTAATTGTGGCTATAAGTATTGAAAATATTAAGACGTGTTGACCAAATACATGAGATCATTTTCATATAACTAAAGAATAAAAAATTTCAACAAATATCAAATAAGCATATAGTGTGAATGTGAACCAAATTTTGAAGTCAAACTTACCAGCAGCAAGTTGTGATTATTTTGAGGCAATGAAGATGATTGATGCATATGCATAGCCAAAAGTAAACGATTCTGAAGAACATTGCATCGATCGTTGACCAGATTTAGCATACCTCTTAAATTTTCATTTTCCTTCTTTGCTTCATCAAGCTTCACTCGTATATTGCCAATCTTAAAGAAATTATCAAATCCAAAAAATTACTTTATATACTATCATAAATAAAATAAAGTAAAATTTATGTGTGAAAGTTAATTAAAAATAACTCATGCTCTTGATTCACTAATAAGATTAATTACTTACTTGGATTTGGGGATTTCCTTGAATTTGATGGGGAGGTTGTGTTGTGTTATTAAGGCTCAAACTTAATAAAAGAGTAGATCCTGGCTGCATGATTTTCCAATCAAAATGTCAAGTTTTTTAGGTTTTCTTTTTTAAAGAAAGCAAGTAATTGAGATAAAGAATGATGAGATGAAATCTTTGTCCACACCCATGATTTTCATCATAAGCCAAAAATTTCATTAAATAACAAATACTACTTTAACTTATAAAGCATTAGATAATCAAGTCTATTCACCTAAACAAAGTAAATGACTCTTTATAAACAAAAGAACATAAAAAAATGAACAAAATTGTAAATTTTATGTATGAATCGAGATCATCGAGGCTAACAATCAAATATCAAATATGGAAATTAATTGGTATACACAACATGGCATAAATGAAAACTTACGGTATTCTTATGGAAAGACGAGGGTTCATCGGTCTTGTTTTGTAGATCTTTATTGTTATCATCATATGGTAGCCTTTCATCAACTTCCAGCAATTTCATTGTTTGAACTTTTTCTTCCATTTTATGTAGCCTTAGTGTTGATTGCTGCTCTATAGTTCATGTGAGGATCTAACTTTTGATGTATAAACTATATATATAAGGGGAGTGCAGCCAGCAGATTCAGTTGATGGAACTTCTACACACCACTAGTCTTTGCTAAGTCTATTTTTCCAGCTACTTGTTTCCTTTAATTTCCATGAAAAATTAATTATACAATTGCTTTTAACTTTTAAGTCATATTTTATATAAATTATAAAAAATGACCTCAAGTACGGGTGGCTTAAAAAAAGGCTAACAAAACAAACATAGTTAAGCTATAACGGAAGGCTTAAACTCTCAAATGTGACGAACTAAGATTTAAAACTCGATCAATATCACGACAATTAGTGACAAACACACCTCAAATAAGATTATCTTAATTGAAAAAAAATTATGATAAAGTAAAAACTATCGAGAAATGTGTGGAAGAAGATAGCAATAAACATAAATGTATATAAAATGACATATTTTAATTTGAACTACTGCACTTTTATTGAAATAAAGGTTACCATAATCATGTATATATATTTATGTAAAAAAGTTAAAGAGATATGTGGCTTATTATAGATGGAAATGGTAAAAAAATATGAGAAAATTATATGCGTGGGAGGAGGAGTTGGTGAGGGAGTATGTGAAAAGATTGTCTAATTGTTTTGCGGGTTGAGGTGGAGGGCTTCATTCATCCAAACGATATACGATCAAAAGTGCTTATGAAAACATTACTTTAATAGTGGTCGAATTCAATGAGGGCTTCAACCATGTGATGTGGCTTAAAGAGATTCAGCTTAAATTTAATATTTTTGTTTGAAGGTTTTTTTTTTTTTTGAGAAATTTTTGTTTGGAGGTTGATGTTGAACCGAATTCCAACTAAATATAATTTGGTTCGTGTCATATTTTGGTTAATTCTAGTAATTATTGTTTTGCTGACTATGGTTATGTGGAAGATAGAGATCATCTTTTTATCAATTGTAATGTGTTCAGTAGATTTTGGTTAGCGATTTCTGGTTGGTTAGTTATTTCGACGACTTTTCATGGAAACATTTAGGATCACCTTATGCGGTATGATGGGGTAGGTGGGTTCTCTAAAAATTGTCGCCTAGCTTTTAGCATTACATGGAATGAAGTGATTTGTGTTATTTAGAAGGAAAGAAATGTTAGGATCTATCAACACAAGAGCAATCAGGGTCAGTCTTTGAATGAAAAGGTTAAGATGCAGACTTGTTGGTGGTTAAAATCGTATTATGTTCTATTCGATTTTGATTATATATTTTGGAGGCAGAATCCTTTGTTTTGTTTAAAGGCAGTTTTCTAATTTTCCGTTGGCTTATTGTGACTTCTGGCTGTTGTAATGTGAATTGTTTGGATTATTAAGTTGCTCTCACACACCTTATGCCACACACCTTATGCTAGAAGAACTTTATTTGGATTACAGTATTATTTTCTAAAAACATACTCCATCTTATAACATATACACTATTATTTTGGAGTGATTAAGCAAATAATTAAAATCATTTTCTCCCTTTTTATAACGATACTCTCAAAATAAAATAAACAAATTATATAGTAACCATAAGCATTTTTTTTATTTTTTTTGACAAAATACTAACCATAAGCATTAGCATTCACTTTTCTCTAAGATATGAAAATTTACTTGTTACGAAGTTTTTTTTTAGTAATACTCGTTACGAAGTTGAAAACAATAAGTTTGTATTTGTATTTATGTATTTTATATTAAATATATAATTTTTTAATAAATAATTGTTGTTTTTCAATAAAAAATAATTGCTACTTTTAATAGTTTAACATGTTTAATATCGCAAATGTAGACTAAACCTTTTATAAACTTCCCTCACTCCAAAGTCCCTTTTATAATTTGTTCTATTTGTAATAGGAGGTCTTTTCTTTTTCTTTTTATTTTAGATAAAGATAATAGGAAGTCTCTTTTGTCTATGACATGCTTGGCCGTGTAATAACAAAAAACCATAATAAATCTATTGCTAGAACTCAGAAAAAACGTGTAGCACCAATAAACTCCGGTATTAAATGGTTGGAGTACTTAGTTTAAATATTTTATTTTATTTTGTAATTAAATAAGACCGTAATAGATGACAATGCTCTATCTCCATAGATTTAATATCTTCGTTCTGAACTTGGATCCAAGACATATTTAACGATACTTTCATTTCTCTCATTATCACTTTTTTCGATTCACTTTTCTTTCTTGTCCAAGCTGAGTACTCCACTTTTAAATCGTACATCATCAGATCTCTATTATAAGAACACTATTTTTTATATTCATTATATTTGGTATATACTATAGATCAAATACATTAATTATTCATTAAAATTTAAAAAATAGTTTTTTGATTTTAATAATAACCGAATATCGTAGGTGACAAGTTAATACTATTAGACAACTTCTAAAATCAATTATCTTGCAGTACAAGTCAACAGTTGAAATATCCTCGTTCTCTCCAATAAATAAAGAAAAGGACAACTTGGGATTCTGGATGTCTTCGTTTCCTTTTTATTCAGGAAAAGAAATTTAGGGAGAAGAACACTAAATTAATGCCTTATCCTGCGTGACTAAGGCTGTGACCTTAAAGACTTACTCTACCTTATGCATTAATAAAGAAGGCAACAAATGAATGATTGAAGCTTCTTATACATTTCAAATGCATTTATTTTCAATGGAATTTTGCTCATTATTTGTGGAAATTAAAATATGCCTTCTTCTAGTGGATGCAATAGTGTCGAGAAGTCGTCAAACTTTCTATGCCATAAATAACAAAATTGAAACATAAACATGATATTTATTAGTACATATAAAATGAGATACGACGATACTTCAACTCAAATAAAAAAAAAAAAAGAAGACAAATATAAAGAGAATTAAGAATGAGATGGATCTTACAAAGAGAATTAAGAATGAGATGGATCTTACAAAGAGAATTAAGAAGGAGTGTGTGGAACTAAAATGAGTTTTTGTATAATATGTCTAAGTTTCGATGATAATAATAAAAGAACAATTGAATATGTTAATATGTGTTTAAGTTTGTAGGACCATAAAATTAAATTCACATTGTTAAATCAAATGTTGGTTCTGAAAGAACAATATTATGAGCACATATAAGAGCAATTGAAACAAGTGAGAAGTTGAACATTTGGAGCAGACTCTGTAGTGGTCAAGCATTTGAAGGTCAGAAGCCCCTAAAGGATTGAAGACTCTAAAGATGTCAAGCCTCAGAAGAAGTCAAGACTTTAAGACACATTAGCATCAAAAGACTCTGACTGGTTTTGCCGTCTTCTGAAGGAAGGCCGCTTTCAGCCTCTAAATAGTAAAGTTTGTCGCATTCTTATCACGTGAAGAAACAAACAAAGAAATCCAAAGACAAAGGGAATGAAACCGATCATGCCAAAAGAAGCAAAAGAATTTTGAGTGAATACTCAATAACATTAACCAAGAAGGAGATGGATCTTACAAAGAGAATTAAGGAGTGTGTTGAACCAAAATGGATTTTGTACAATGTGTTTGAAGTTTTGATGATAACAAAATAAAAAAGAACAATTACATATACTAATATGTTTTCAAGTGTGTCTGACAAAAGACTCTGAAAAGGTCTAAACATCTGAAGGTCAAAAGCCCCTGAAGGATTGAAGACTCTGAAGATATCAAGACTCTAAGATACATCAACATCAAAAGACTCTCACTGGTTTTGCCGTCTTTTGAATAGTAAAGTTTGTCCCCTTCTTACCACGTGCAAAAACAAACAAAGAAATCCAAGGACAAAGGGAACGAAACCGATCATTCTAAAAGAAGCAAAAGAATTTCGAATGACTACTCAACGACATTAACTAAATCAAGCAATATTTCAATGTCTTGGATCAAACTTCTCAATGATTCATTTGTTGCGCTGACACTCTCCAACAACTCTTAGTTTTCACCTATGTAAGGAGCTGAAGATTTGACGAAAAAACACACCTAATTTTCACAAGCGCTCTCATTCTGTCAAAATCTATAACGCAGAAACATTTAGAGATTTATTTATTTATTTTTTTGACAAAAGCAAAGTTAACTATTATCATTAATCAACCAATATTCAATACAAAAATAATAAGAATAAAAAATACGATGGCTAACCCAAGAACATGCCGCCCTAGCTAAAGTATGAGCAACCATGTTCGCTTGTCTCCTAAAAAAGTTCACCTCGAAGTTGAAATGTAAAGATAACTGATAAATAACATTAAAAACAATAGCATAGAATTCCGAATCACCATGACCCGGAGAAGATAGAGCTTGCACTATAGTAGCTGAGTCGGACCGAAGACAACCCGGTCCCATCTGTTCACATCAGCAAAATGAATGGCATTGAGTAAGGCTACTGCCTCCCCCTCCAAAACTGTCATATTTGCCCGCTGCCATTTCATTTGAGCCGAATAAATTGTCCACAGAAGTCTCTAACACAACACGGAATTTCTTTTAAACACTAAGAGAATTATCACTATAATAAAATGATTTAAAAGCTATTGTGTATCTATTTACCACTCATTGTTTTCAGAATCAAGCTAATTAGGCTCAACTTGTTTACAACCGTACAGACAACCGTTTATATATTGATAAATTAATATGTCAGGTGTCTCAACACTTGGACTGGAATGATGAATTTCATATAGTCCCCACAAATCAAGTATATAATATGCAAAATGTTAATTAAAAAGCTCGGGAAAATAAACTTTGCAAATACGTTACTTCTGATGTGTTAAGCTTAGTTGTTAGGAGTTTCATATTTAATAAAGTTTATAAAGTGTTTCACAACAATGTTATGTCTTATAGGTCAATCAAGTTATTTTTAAGGGGATTGATTTTACTATCTATAAAAAGTTAACGACATAATTTGTTGTCTTTCATTCCTATGTAATTGTCTGTATATAAACCAGTTTTAATGAAATGATGCGAAAATTGAATAGATAAAAATGTCTGTATATCTTTCATTCCCATGAAACTCTTCTACCTAATCAAATAATATTTTGTATTGAACTTCCCTCGTTTGCATAGGTTCTAACATTAGCTTAAAGAACATACACGTTGTTTAGTTTATTGTTTCTCCAAAAAACTAATAATTTTGTTTTATTTAACAAATTTCTCCCCGAGTGTTTTGACATAGAATACTCATATCCAGACCATGTAACTACCAAACATGTCAATATGTCATGATCAATATGTAAGCATAACAACCCTAAGTGGTTTTTGTAATAATATACCATTAGGTATGAACCTACCCTTAAACTTCCTTGAAATGTACCGTTCAATTATCAACCGTACGTGTGCGGCTATTAATTATATTAAATTTTGAGCATAATGTAATGCATAGAAAAATATGTTAAAAAAATCCAAATTTGTGATTGATGGAGCGTAGAGATTAAGTTAGCAAATTATATTTATAGAATGAAAATACAGTTTGTTTTGTTCTGGACTTCGGGAAGAAGACTTTTGGAACAAAAATGCTCTTTCTTGCGCGTCTATCCCGTGTTCTAGAAAATAAATATTCAACTTTTGGAAAATTACATTTTTCAGTAGTGTATTAGCAAAGAAGTTTTTTACATGCACATACCCACGTAAATTTAGAAAATCAAACAATGTTTTTCCAAAGGAAGAAAAAAAATGAAACTTAAAGATGATGGATTTTAAAATTGAACCATCCAAGCTATATTGGTGTGTGAAGCAGCTTGTATCCTTAACTAGTGGTTGACAGTCTTATATATTTTTAGGGGATTTGACTTTTTCTAAATAAATAGGTAATAAAAAGAGAAAATTAAGAAGGGATGCTCCAACCTAAATAAAACAAACTTCTCATATTTCTTTTTACATGTCCATTTGATGGTCATGATATGATAGAAGCATAATAGGATATGAAGCTAGATAAAGACATGGTTTATTTTGAAGGGATATGATAAGCATTACTCATATCATGTGTTTGATACAAACATGATATCAATATTTTATTATAATTAAATAAAAATAATTCTCATAATTAATTAACTATTTAAAAAATGACATCTAATTAATTATAATAACAAATATGTGATATCATTATTTTAAAAATGACAAAATATTATCATAGTAAATAAGGAATGAATTCTGTAAAAAAAAAATGAATTACTAATCCTATTAAGATAGTTTTTAATTCAGCCTATACTTAAGATAAAAATTATAAAGGCAAGTCATAATAGGATATGGAAGTGGTTTATTTTATCCTATCACTTTGGTGCATCAAACATAATATTTAAACAAGATATGATTAATATATCATATCATGTCTCCTTATCCTAACCATCAAACAAACTCTAAATAAATAAAAAGATATATTTAGAAGGAATGCTAGAGGTACTTCGACCCAATTACAAAATAGAAAGTTAAAGGGAAAAGGTTAGTATAGGTAAATAGTCATTTTTGCTGCTCACGTGAGCTTAGCTCAGTTGGTAGAGACATTGCATAACATATGCAGGGGCCGAGGTTCGAACAACGTACACGTCACTTATTCACCTTAAAAAAATAAATTTTTAGCTACTAAGCTACTTAACAACAAAAAATTGTCATTTTCGTTAGTAGTCATAATAGTCTCTCGATATATCAAAATTCTAAAAAAAGTCCAGTCTTTCCATTAATACTTATTTTGACTAACATGAATACAATGTTCTTACCAACTGAGTTAAGCTCAGTAGGATAACCAAAATGACTATTTATCCTAAAAAAGGTGGTGTGTTGGATCCTAGAAATTAATTTGAAATACTATATTTTTACCAAATGAAGCAGAAAAACTAGATGCACGCTCAAAATTTTGAGGTCTTGTGTAATTGGTCTATTTCCGCAACACTACTTTAATCCATTCATCTATTTTCCCCATAATAGGAACTCTATTGGAGAATATGTATAAACTACTAGTTTCCAAATTAATCACACTATCACATGCCAAACCAAAGTGAGCCCTATTTGACACCTCTAATTCAGCCCATAATCATAGTACATCACACATAAGAAGGCTGAAACACACATTTAAAAGACGTAAATACCCCTCGGCAGTTAACTGCCACCGGTTTCAATATTCCTCGGCAGTTAACTGCAGCTTGATTTTGAATTCCTCGGTAGTTAACTGCTGATGAACTGTTCCATCAGATCAAACAGGCAGTTGCTCCCCATACTCACTATTTCTTCATCAACTTACTTACCATTTCCATAAAAAAAAAAAACCCAAATCCAATATTTTTTTCATCAAATTTTGCTCCAAAATCATTGAAGCATCACTCCTAGGAGGTATCAACATACTTTTGACATAAAAAAACAGGTATTGTTGCTTTGAATCGATTTATTTTGAGTTGTTTTCAGGGTTTTTGCTGTCAGTTTTTGCAAACCACTGACATGGGGACATCGACAGTTAAGTGCCGAGGTATGGGAGCACCGACAGTTAACTGCCGAGGAAAACTCGCAGTTTTCGCATGCTACTGCCTCTTTTTCCAAAAAAAAATTGATGTTTTTTTTTGTTTAATTCATTATGACATTGATGTTTATGCGTTAGTTAGTTGTTAATTCATAGTTATGTGTTGTATATTTATAGTAATAGTTGAGAACGCAGTTGATGATCCGGGAGAGACAAAACCAAATTTTGTCGAAAAATATGGAGATGTCAAACCGCCTAAGGTTGAAGGCAAACCAAACATTGATGGAGCTTCTGTCCATGTTGAAGCTTCAATATATGTTGACTCTGGTGTCCTCCCACTTCATGCCAACGAAATTGACACGACTAAGTTTTTTTCCCGATGACGTTAAATGGAAAGATATGGATGAATTGCTTAATTGAGTACGTCGTCAAGCAAATAAGGCGGGATTTACTATTGTTACACAAAGATCCAGTTTGATCAATCTTATGGTGCGACTAGTGTGTGAAAGGAGTGGAGCTCACAAAGTGCCGTAAAATAAAACGAAGCATGAGACAACGGGCTCAAGAAAATGTGGGTGTATGTTCATGGTTAGTGGATATCTTAGTAGGCAAACAAATGAATGGAGATTGAACATTCTTAATGGAGTTCACAACCATGCGATGAAGCCGGCTTTAGAAGGACACATACTTGCCGGTAGATTAAAAGAAGATGACAAGAAGATTGTACATGACTTGACCAAGAGCAAGGTGCATCCAAGAAATATTTTGTTAAATTTGAAGAGCAAAAGACAAGATTGCATGACAAATAACAAGCAAGTATACAATGAACGTCAACAAATATGGAGGTCAAATAGAAGTGACAAGACGGCGTTGCAGTTACTAATCTCAAAGTTGGAGGAGCACAACTATGTTTATTTAAAGTGATCTTCCCCAATCATTTGGTGATTAACGAGTGATTTTTTGTCGGTATTGCAACGCCAATTTTTTGGTAGAAATTACACCAACATATCTTTTGGGGGCCGATATTGTAACGCCAATTTTTTGTGGGCAATATATAACTAACATTATGTAATTTATATAATATATTAAAATATGACTTTTATGTGGTGAAACTAGTGCAATACTTATTTATTTCTTATTAATGTTTACGCATTTGATATACATTTTTATTGATTATTGCGTTTCGTTTAATTTCATCATAATGTATAATTTTTATCATAAAGCTTTTGTGAAGTGAAACATGTTTGAGGTTGCAAAAATTGAAGGCCGTGTTTGGTACTCTTCTTTCAAAAAGACAGTTAAGGTTATGATATCTCTTGATGATTTGAAGGCACAACTTAACACATATTTTGAGCATCTTCGTGAAAATCAATATACACGTCACTTATTTGCTCAAATGCCTTGCATAGACCTAGGAGAAGATAAAGATGAACACGCATGGAAAACAGCGAGTTATATGCCTTGGCTTATTCGCAACAATAGCGACGTTGGATTTATGATTAGGAATATGGTGGAAGATAATATATTATATATGTGTGTTTGTTCCATCTGCAAGTACATAGAATGTCGGTATATATTTAATTTAATGTAATGTGTTGTTTAATTATGGACACTCTTTAATGTTTAGATGACTTTCAAACATTCGTGTAATTTTAATGAAATGATGGATTGATTTGTTTATGGACAACTGTAAAAGATATTGTATTTTTCTTGTTTATGACTGAGTATAAATGTTGTATGAGTTGTATTGCCTTTGTAAATGCTCTGGTTGAATTACAGATAAAAACTGACCGAAAAATGCCGAGGAATAGTGAAACCAGCGGCAGTTAACTGCCGAAGGGTATTTTCGTCTTTAATTGGTGTGTTTCAGCCTTATGACATATGTGAACAGAAAATTTCTAGAGAAAATCATAGAGATGAGAAGGAAAAACCAACATTCCTAGCCAATACCTTAAGCGGAAATGTTAACAAGTGCATTTAGGGCGCTTGTTAAGAAGTCCAAAAAGAAATTTTGTTTTATAAATAATGCATTTAACACATTGAAAGTTTAAAAAGTAATATTTCCTACATAAAAATTATAAATCATTTCTATTTTTGAATTCTTAACAAGTGTCATTTTGCAAGACGCTACCCTAAAAATGTACCAAAAATCTTGACAACCCAAACTTCAAGTAGGACAACACTAATGTAGAACACTGCCGTGCCTGGTTGTCTTGTAGGAATTATTGCCTCCATATTTCAAAGGACTGAGTTTACTCATGAACTTAAACGACAAAAAACTGTGACTAGCCTCAAAGTCATACCAAAATGAAGAAAAGAGACAAGAATCAGGTGTTGTGGTAAAGGAATGCGGCGCAGGATACCTTTCACACCATTCATTCTTTTCACTTTGGTCTTCAATTTTGCTCTTTATCATATATTATGGATAAGTTTCTCAAATCTCAACTTATTATGTTAGCTACTTTTATGATTGGTTCAACCAGAAATTAGATTGACTTGTTCAACAAAGGTATAGTGAAGACCCATATATGTAGAATTTGATAATATGAGTGTCCCTTGTCGTTTTAGTTAGTGTTGCTTATGGCCTTATATGCCTTGTCCTCAAGTAATAATTCTCCAAGTCGTTGGCTTAAGGTTCACAAAGCATGTATACATACAAATTAAGTCGTTCTTGACTAATTTGTCAATAAGCTTCCAAATTATATATATTATTCATTTGTTCAATGGACAAACGAATTTAAAGGTCTATGACAAACTTGGAAATATAAGTTATTCAAATGAAATAAAATTAACAAAAAAAAAAAGAATGATAATGACAAAAATTCTTCGAAAAGATAGTAACATAAAAGTCATACAAATTAAAAAAATTAGAAAAAACTTTGGAATGGACTGCTTTTGCAAAATGGAACAAGACTTACTAATGGGTTTGGTTCTTATCCCTTATGGGCCCAAATAGTTAGTCCGTTTATGAGCGATACTAGTTTACAGCTTCTTTTCCCACCCTACTCTCTACTCACGTACCCTACTCAAATTTAAAACTACTTCCGTTCGGATTATAGTAGAATACAAACTACTTTTTGGAGATTTTCATATTATGTAGTCCAAAAACGTATTAATCAACTCTGCAAAGGAGTAACATACATTAGTAAGATGAAATAAGTGAAAGAGGGGAAAGTTTGTTTCTTCTGGCACATCCTTAGCTAGGAGAAGGTGAAAGAATGAGACTCTAATGAGCAAGCTCAAATCTATATTGATATTTGATGCAAATTTGCAAAGTGAGACATTGTCCTTTGACCATTCATACTATCCTTACAAGATGGGGTGAACCTTTGCATGAAAGTCCAACGATGGAACATTGACTTCATGAACACTAAAAGAGAAGAAGAGAATGTGATTTGGAATGAGGATTTTAAGAATGAGTAGGTATCTATAGGTGAAATTCATACATTGTAATGTCCAATCAAAGGAAGGGAAAACGTGTCTAACCAGTGAAAGGACAAAAAACACATGTGAAATGAATGAGTCTTGCTAATTAAGCCATCGCCCACATGTTGAACTAGTTCGGATTATAGAATCTGAAACCATCCCAGAATTGTTTAGATTATATAATTTGAACTGGTTCAAGACTGTGTTAAAACCTATACTTTGGAGGGTTTGAGACTTCAAATTTTATAATCTGAACCATACAAACATGATTTGACGTTGGTCCACATTGCACCGACAATTTTTGTGGTCCACGATGCACAAAAATTTCTATAAATAGGTGTGTTTGGTTCATTTTCAAAACACAACAAAGAATCACGAACACGTATCTTGTAGGTCCGAACACCAAGTTAGTCGCAGTTTACTACAATGGGGGAAACCCAATCTTTTTATAATTTGTGTTGGTGTTACACAATCTAGCTTGAAGGATTAGTTGGATCAAATTAATTGTCGATTCAACTATAGAGACACAATGGGGGTGGACAATGTTCAGTATCGTCTCCCATCAATCAACTCAGCTAGAATCCTCCGGTTCACCTAGATGAAGCTCAGGAATGACGACATAAGAACCAGGTTTTAAATTTTTTGTCAGAACAAGTACATAAATAGGTGTGTTTGGTTCATTTTCAAAACACAACAAAGAACCACAAACACTTATCTTGTGGATATGAACATCAAGTTAATTGCAGTTTACTACAATGGAATACCCAATCTAGTTATGATTCGTGATGATGTCACACTGTCTAGCTTGAAGGATTAGTTGGATCAAACTAATTGTCGAGTCAACTACATAGACACGAGGAGGGTGGAGAGTGTTGAGTATCATCGTCCATCAATCAACTCAGTTGGAAGCGTCCGATTCACCCAGGTGAAGCAAAGGAATGACGACGACGTGAGAACCATGTGTTTAATTTTTTGTCAGTACGATTCTACATGATTGGTCGAGTTGGACGCTTCCTCAGTCAGATCTTTCCAAGATATTTTGGAAAGTTTGATTTGGCCCATAACCTACAAAGAAATACGGGCTTGCACAGATAGACTATATGAAGATTTAAGTTTGGTTGATCCATTATCTTTTGTGTGTTTTGTCATGTTATTTAACACTGTTGAATTAGATTGTTGTATTTTTTATGCTGTCTAAATTTTTATTTTTATGTATGTTGTTGAAATTAAACTTCCTATGTTCTACGTCCTGCAAACCCTTTAAACCTCAAGTATTAACACATATAGGACTGCTCTGGATTATATAATTTGAAATACTTTTGGAATGAATTTGGATTGTATAATCCAAACCAACCCATAATATGGACTATGACGTTACAAGCGAGGTTTGGATGATTTATGATGTGTAGACTGAATTTTAAACAATATAGATGTTTGCTTTGACTATAGTTACAATTTAGGAATGTTTTATGACTTTAAATTGCCTTGCATGTTTTAACATTTTCATTCATTTTTCACTTTTCATTCCTTATAGGAATTTCTTTCTTAAATTCAGTTTTGGAGTGAGCTATGATACATTGATCACTGTTGACCACTCATACAATCCCCACAATTGTTGTGCAGTTTATGTGGAGATAATATGATGGTCTGCAAAGACCTTCTTATCAATTACATATGAGATCTTGTTTTTAGTTGTTTTCAAATTATATCCAAAAATACTTAAAAATAGTTCGAATCATATAATATAAACGATAGTATTTTTTATAATTGAGTTACGTGAGAAGATAATAGGATGGAAAATGAAATTGCCATACTAGTTTGTACAAAGAGGAGTTTATAGGGGCAATGATCATGAGATTTTGGGTGTTGAGATTTTGGCAGTTTGGTTTTTATTTGCTAACTATTCTGACTTTTATATCTCAAAATTTGGTTTCTTAGAGGAATTATTTGTAGATTGTTAACTAGTTCTATAAATTTCTTGTTTTAATATGTTTATCCTAAGGGGGAATAACTCTGCTGATAAACTATTAGTAAGAGATTCATTTTGTGAAACTATTTTCTCATAGACACGCTTTTTCAAAGTAAAGGTTTGAATAATAGTGAACACGACAATGACACTAAAAAGTTTGGTCGGATATATACCCCTCATCCAAGCATTCAATGTCATATTATTTTTTTGGGTCATGCTAACTTGTGTTCTAAAGACATAAGTTAAGAAACTAAGAAAGAAAACTAGAAATAAATTTTGTATTAAAAATATAAATAATTAAACTTTTACAACATTGAATCCACATGTTGCAAGAATTTTTTTTCCATCTTTTAGTTCTTTAATTTCCCTATGTCTTTATATTTATTTACTTTTATATTTGTTTGGTCTTTAACCATCCGATTTAGAGGGGAATGAAGGTTTATGACACGGTTGAGACGACATTTATCATAGTGATATTTTTTCATATGTTCCAGTTTAAAAGAAAATATATAATGACACGGTTTATTTTGTTAAATATGATTTTATTAAATAATTGAAAATGAAGAATAAATTAAATAAGAGTATAATTGATTAGTTAATAAATAAAAGACATTTGCCTAAAGTGTTGAACTAAGTGATAGTATGCATGCTAAATTGGTTAGTTTAACATGCATACTCCTATTGTTATAAAAAAAGGCCCATCTTCTATGATGCAACTATTACAAGGTTCCTCCTTAAAAGAAGACTACTGCAAATTTACAATAGGCTTAATTACATGTTTGATTCTTATATTTATTTTAGTTTTTAATTTGGTCCCTTGTGTTTTGAAAGTTTTAAGTTGGTCCCTTATGCTTTAAAAGTTTTTAGTTGGTCCAAAACGTTACTCATATTATAATAAGTTAGTCCATTCCATGACATGATATTGAATTTAATAAAACAAAAAAATAAGTTAAGTTTCATAACGCATATTATCAACCCGAATCTATAACCGTTATGTGACTGAAGGGACTAACTTATTCCAACGAAAGTAACGTTTTGGATCAGCTTGAAACTTTTAAAACGTAAGGGACCAACTTAAAACTTTTAAAACATAAGAGACCAACTTAAAAACTAAAATAAACATAAGGGATCAAATATGCAATTAAACAATACAATAATTTAACACAATCTTTCATCAAATATTTATTACTCTATAACTTGCATTTTGATCCTCCACAACCGATACTTCTATGATAGACATGATGGTAACAAGCTTATTTATATACGAAGCTAATTATCATTGGCAATTAATAATAATGACTTAGGAAAATAGACAAGACTTAATTAATACATTCGAAATTTTTCCTTTGTTTTCTCAAACACTTCTTCAGCAATTATGGCTTCATTGCCATCAGCTCTTTTAATTTCCAATTGTGCTTTCTGATAAAATCCAGTACCTCTCAATGCATCAGCTATAAAATCATCAAAACCAATTGCAATTGCTGCCTCAGCTTTTGCTCCATAAACCAACCTCTGCATAAAAAATAATACTATATAATATGAGAAAAGGTGTGCCCAAAAATATGTTAAAAATAAAATTAGAAACTTCCATAATTTGTTTACCAAATAAAAATAACAAAAATAAATGCAATCTCATAAGTCGTAGTTCAACTAGCAAAAATGTCAAAATTGTTAAGTCAAATGTCATGACCGGGGTCGAACCTCGACATCTCCACTTTGTATGTGAGTTATTATGGCTTTGCCATTTCATCGGAAGAAAAAAAAAGAAAATAAATGCAAAGGAATTAGGAAGTTACAACCTTAACACGTGAAAGGTGGATAGCACCAAAGCACATTGGACATGGCTCACAAGAAGCATATATTTCACATTCAGAAAGTTCTATCTGCTTCAGCTTCTTACAAGCCTAAAAAATGATAGCATTGTGTGTAAAAATTCGATTAACTAATAAAAAATAAAAAATAAAAATTAAGGAAATTATTTGAGTAAAACTTATTTAATTGAATAACCTCTCTTATTGCTGTGACTTCAGCATGAGCAGAAGGGTCTGTGTTCCTTAGAACCATGTTGTGACAACTAGCAATAACTTCATCATTCAAAACTATAACAGCACCAAATGGACCTCCATCTTCACATTCTACACCTTTATAGGCTTCTTCAACTGCTTTTCTTAAAAATTTATGGTCTCTATCCTTGATAGCTAATAACACAATAAAAATGAGTAAGTCATAGATGAAAATATCATTTCAAGCCTAATGTCTACATGTATATGCGTGACACAACAATAAATTTTGGTCGTTCGATCTCAAATTAATCGGATAGTATCAATTGTTTGACCTCAAATTAACAGTTGAGGTCGTTTAAAATGTTTTATCGGATGTTGTTATAATTTTAGAAAAAATTGTACTATAGAGTTCAACAAAATCACGGTTCCAATATATCTCCCGAAACTCACCTCAATTGAAACATGCACTATAGCCTAAAGCTACTATTATAATTATTTTAATTTTGATTGCAATTATTTTCAATCATGGAACCTTCTCTTAGTAAAGCCTAAAACAAGGACTTTAGTGCGAAAATTTCAATCATGGACCATATTGTGATAATGAATGAATGAGTGAAATTGGAAGATGAAAACTGAAGTGTTCACAGCAATACCTTGCTTGTGGCCAGCAAAAGCAGAAGCTACTGCAACAGTTCCATCCTTGTTTTGCACCACTAGGAAGATCAAAAACAAAAATAAAAATAAATCATAAATAAAGCCAATCGAAATAAAAACATAACATTCACTTGGAAAATATAAGACCAGTAATGGAAAATCCAAACAAGAATCCATAGAAGGGAATAAATGTGCCACACTTTACTGAATTTTATTTTAACATCATATTTTATCTCTTTAGAGTATTGTCTCAATCGATTGACAACGTTAACAACACACATTTTTTTGTTTGTTCAAGTTAACAGTGCACATTCTAACACACTTTATCTAATTAGTTGAAATTCAAATGGATATCATTAAATCATGTAAACCCCACATAAATTTAATAGGACCAATTTAATATCCAACAAATTACAGAAAGTGTGTTAAGAAGCGTGTAATAAAATATGTGTTGATAGCATTCATCTAATACGCTAATTATTCAACATTTGTTTTTTTAAGGGAACTATTCAACATTTAATATTGGTATTTTATTGTGTGAAATACATGACACTAAAGTTGATGTAAATAACAAAATAAAATAAGATAAGAAAAAATATACAAAACAAAATGACCAATTCGACAACTTACTCTTTTTCTATTGAAATTCGATAATTTGCTATTGCTCCTTGTGTGAATACAAGTATATCAGCTAACGAAATTAGTGTGCTATATATATAGGTTCATTGGTGATATCAACTAAATATGGTCCCCCCCTACATCAATGATTTAATCAAATAAAAGATAAAACACATCAGATGATGAAGTTATCGTGCTGGCAAGAATTAGATGTGGAATAAAAAATTATACGTAAGGATAATTTGTCAAAAAGTACATGAATGTGGCTTGAAATATGACTCATCACATTTTTTTTTTCTTTCACATTTTAATCATATATGGTATGTCTTATCCTAGTGACTTTAGTTATGGGCATACCATAAATGTGGAATGTGTTTCTACATATCGTGACTCATGAAACACACGAATTCTTGCGTACTTATCCTTTGTCTTCATAAATCTTGATAAGTATTGAACAACTTATCACAATGGATTGAATTGGATAGGGTAATGTTTCATTAGCCTAAATAAAATCCCCATGGTTGAGATGTCTTCATATATTTTAATCACATAAAATATAGAAAATTATTCAAGAGTGGTAGGGAAGCAGGTAACAAGCTGCACCGCTATCCCTTTTGGATGACAAAAACTAATCATTTTAAACAAAATATCCATTGAGTTAAAAGAAACAATATTGATATGAATGTTCCTTTTTAAACTATTCACAGATGATTAACTGTTTGTAGTGTTAATGTGACGGTTAACTTAAAATCAGTTTCTGGAAAAATTGTGCCACGATGGGATCGCAACGTGGCTCGATGGTGCTCTGGAGGCAAAAAACATAAACGTATTTTTCAGTGCAGATTTGTTCCAATTGTTAAGCGATACTTTTACTATAAATATAGACATTGTATCAGAGTAAACTTGAAGATAGAGGGGGTTGAAACAAGGGTTTAGAAATCAAACTAGGGTTTGTATAGAGTTTGCTCTTGGCAACAAACACTAAGGTTGGATTGATTCACCTTGAGAAACACTATTAGGATTGAGTCTCTTGGTCACGGGAAGAGATTGGGGCTTCGGATAGAATTAGGCTGGAGACTTGTTCTTATAACCCATTGATATCTCTTTTGTAAAGTTACTCATCATTATAGTAAAATGGAGGGCTGCTCTCTCCCCAGACTAGGTCAATTTGGACCGAACTGGGTAAACAAATTCTCTTATGTTCTCTCTTTCTTTCTCTTGCTGTTTTCTACTTTTGTTTGTGATTATAACTTCCATACACTTTGTTTTTATTTCTTGACTATCACTTGCTCCACACATCAAATTTATTATTGGTGTGATTTTTCATCGAATTCACAACAGTTAGGAAGTCAAAAGTGACGAACACAAATAATATAAAACATGTTGATTGTTAAAACCTATTTTCTTATATTTCATCACTTTGCTTGAAAATAATGTTTCTCTTTGGTTTGCAAAACAAATTCAAAAAATAAATATTTTGCATAATGTAGATCATGGTCATGAAAAATTCTCTTGTGGATTATTTTGATAGATAGTTTGCATTGGCACAGATCACTATAGAGAATGTGACGATTACAATTGTTACCATGTATACATTTTAGATTATCACACGTTTTTAGAAATTAATTACTAGTTAGAAGTTAGATTGGATAAGATTAAGTTAGTTAGGTGAATAGTTAGAGATTAACTTGATAGTCAAATAACCATAGTTTGTTAGCATAGACATCTCTGTATATATGTGCTTATTGCATTGTATATATTACTATCTACAACATTCTATTCAATACAATCACACAATTTTAATTCATACTCTCATTCTTTTTTTTTTTATTTGCAATTTATCTCACGTTAGTGTGTAGCTTTTCAATCCAACAACAATGGCTGATATGTGCAATTTTTGAAAATCAGGAAAGCTAAATATGTGTGGGTCAAAGTTTAACTCAAAATATATTTCACTTATTTATTTTTGTTCCTATTGACATTGATCATGTCATCGTTTCACTAATGAGAAAAATATTCAAAGTAAAAAAGAAAACATCTAAAACCCCTCAACAACTCTTTTTTCTTTCTTTTTCTTAGTAATTGATCATCCCCCCTAGACTTTGCTAAGAGAGTGTAAAATACACTACCGGAAACAAGTTTATGGTAATGTAATTTCACATAAATAAAACCACTAAAAGGGAGGTTCCTATAAAAGGAGGAAAACTATTCAATATTAACATACTATCAAAAAGTTACTACTACAAATTGTATGTTCGAATGAGCATTGATTTGTCACTGTAATCTAGTTTAAGATTCAAATTAAAAAGATATTTTTTCCAAAATCATAGTGACATTGATTTTTATAATTTCATTGTCAATCAAACATATAAAAATGGTAAATCCTCATGAACTTAGTTCAGTTGAAAGGACGATGTATAACATATGCAAGATCTGAGTTTTATACCACGACCACCACTAAAAAAACTTATTTATACAACGGCGGTCACACTGACAAACAGGGACGGCCTCACGTTTAGGGGTGTGTGGGCCGTGGCTCTCACTTTGCTTTGGAAAAAATTGATTTAATACTTATCATGCACACTAATAGATCAAATTAAAAGGATAAATGTGGAGGATAAATTTAATTATGTCCCATTAGTATATAAACAAACATACTAATATTTAATACTCTAAAACTCTATCTCTCTACCATGTGTTTTTATGTTTTATGAATATTATAAAGATTCGAAAATGAAAACGTATATGAGAGACAAACGATTAAATGATTGTTAGATTATTAATATTGAAAATTATACTTCTATTGACAATGAAAATGAGATCATTCGAATAGAACAATTACAATCTATATTTTTGCTTAAAAACTAAATTATTATATTATCTATATAGCCACAAAATTATATATATATATATATATATATATATATATATATATGAGTTTTGCTAGAAGCCACTCATGAAGGTGTCTTTTAGCAACCCACACCTAAAGATGTGATTTCCACTTTTTAGTTATAACTTTGTTAAAAGACACCTTCATAAAAATTAGTTAGTGTCTTTTAACAAATATTCATAGAATAATTTGCTAAAAAACACCTTCACAAAAGGTGTTTTCTAGCAAAACTCTATATATATTTGCCTACACCATTTAAAATTTTTGGGTCCGTCGTGGCCGACAAACAAACATGCTATAAGAATAATTTTTTTATGGGAATAATTTTTTTTTTTACCACTTTTGATTCTAGTTTTACTCACACAGCCACAGTTATGAAAATTTTTGTCGAGCAAAAAACAAAAAGTACCAATTTATTCAGTCTTGAATTATATTAGTAAAAGTTGCAAACTATCCAATACTTCAGTCCCTTTTTTTTTATTTGACAATACTTCAGTCCCTTTTATAATTTTAAAAGTTTCATCTTTATCTTAAGTTAACTTCCAATTTTCACATATAACAAATCCAAATCAGCATCTCTTATCCAATTGAATTCCCTTCTACACATTGGCATTCATCACCTACATCATCCCATACTCCTTTGACTGACGTGCTTATCCATACAACGGCTTTTAAAGAAGATTTCTTTCCTCCATGATTGGATTTTCGAGCGAACCAACAACATTGAGATGGATGACTACATTGAATTAAAAACATGAAAATAGGTCTCTAACATTATATCTTCACCCTAAAACCTTAAAACATTAGGCATAGGCCACCTCACTTAAATGTTTATCAACTTTATCACTTGTTTATTAAATTTTGAATTTAATAGATCGCCGACCCGTGCGTCGCACGGGTCTTGTGAGCTAAAATATTTTGATACTCAGTAAAACGTAATATTTTGGAATGAAACTTAAATAATTAAACTATGTAAAGAACTATCATCAGAGTCACAAAATGTATTGTTTGGTGAAATATCATATCGCCAACCAAGAATGTTACAACAAAATACATAATAAGGGGTATTACACATTTTGAAATTCTTCTTCATACACGACGTTAGACGTCTCATTCATATCTTCACCATCTTCATTATTAATCTGTAACACCCATACTAAACGTATCTAGAAAGTTTAGCATGTGCATTATCTTTAGTACTTGATACATTAAAATTTACAACATAAATTCTACGAATGAATATTTTATACAACAAAATGCGTTCGTACAATCAACAATACAATACTACACGTCCAAGTATATAAAATACATCCTTAAAGTCCAAGACATCCTGCAACGGGTACGAACGAGCTCTTGCTGAAATATCCATCCGGCTACAAGCTTGCTAAAACAACCTGTTGATCTGCAACAAATAAGGATTGGGATGAGACATAATGTCTCAGTGAGTTCTACCTAATCCTAG